>Ga0207641_10001406_pt1 | contig 23727 bp, 31 predicted proteins | sample KBSSwiS62_FD_184306 | JGI IMG/M metagenome (GOLD analysis project Ga0207641, IMG submission 184306) | Switchgrass rhizosphere microbial communities from Kellogg Biological Station, Michigan, USA - KBS Switchgrass S6-2 (SPAdes) (version 2) | ecosystem: Host-associated > Plants > Roots >... | reverse complement strand
GCGCCCGCCATAGACTCGACGGCAGGTGCCTCACTGAATCGTCGACACGGAGGAGGCTTCTTCCGGAACGCGCGTCTTTGCGTCCCGGATTTTTATGCCCACCGCGCCCGCACTGACACATCTCCGGCTGGCTGTACGTGCCAAGCCAACGGTGAGGAGGAGTATGGACATGGCTGCAGAACAGCCCCCAACGATGAATGCGCGAAGTGTGGCGCGGCAGGTTGCAGCGGAGGTCCGCGCGCGACGCGCACGAAGGACGGGAGTGGGGGTGGGGCGAGCTTCCGCTCGCGCATAGCCACCGGTGCGAATCCGCTCGACTAGACCCAGGGCTGCCAAACGCCTTGGATCAGAACGCGAATGCAGCGTGGAGGTTGCCCAGCAATCGCAGGCCCAGCACCGGGTGATGGCTATACCTACTAGGTCAAGCGTCACGAGGAAAGGTCGATGTCTGTTGTACAGAGTTCAGCAACCGACGTGCAGAGTCTTGCACACAGGATTGCCACAGAGTTGCGTACGCATCCGGAGCATTGGACGCAGGGGGAGTTCGCGCGCGACGCACAGGGAGGCAAGGTTGACTATCGTAGTCCGGCGGCGGTGTGCTGGTGCCTGCACGGTTTCATCCGGCGTGAGCTGGCGGTACCGATAGGCGGGTCTACGGCCAGCGAGATCTTGTCAGCATTTGAGCAGGCCGCCATTGGAAAGCCCTACATCCGTGATGTTTCGGGCCTCGGGTTTGTCGCGTGGCAGGACGAGCAGGGGCGAACGGTCGCCGACATCATTGCCGTGTGCGACTTGGTGGCAGCTTCTTTATGAACAAGCTCACCGGAGCGAGCAAAGCCATCCCGATCATCGGCAGCATCGTAAAGGTTTCGCCAACAGCGCGCCGGGCCGGTGTGAATCCGGCTCCGTTCAGGACCCGCTCCCGCGGCTCCGCTGCTTATCGGTTGCGTCGTATGCGAAGGCTGGGTCGCGTCCGAGTTCAAGCGGCCGTAAACGGCAACCGGTACTACTCGATCAACGGCCAGATTCGACAGTTTTACGTAAGCGTGCCCAAGGCACAGCGCGCGCAATGTGAGACGCGCCTCGGCGGCCACACCGGCCCGGACCGGCTGTCAGCTGAGCGTGTAGCGGACGTGCTGGCAGTTGTTATCCCGAGCCTCGACCGTGCGGCGTTCCTCGCCGAGGTTGGCGCAAGATGAGCGAATCCCCGAGCGCCCGATACCGATAGCAGCGGCTGCCGCCGCTCGTCGCATTCCTCTGGCTGTTGACATTCTGTGCGGTCGCGTTCGCACTGGGCTTTCTAGCCGGCTCGAGACACGACGTTGTAATTGAATTCCGCATGAAAACGACACCACGAGCATCGGATGGCGCAAACAGTTCCACGTCGTTACGATCAGCTCTACGCTATAGCGGCGCCGAACGGCTAAACACCGCTCGCGACTTGAGCGCGCGATCACGCCTCGGCCTTGCACGTCCCCATGAAGATGTCTGTCGCGAGCTTGAACCAGCCGACGTTCAAGCCACTGCGGCTGTCGAGGCTAGCGCTCATCACCGAGCATCCTGACGTGATGTCCATGATTGCGTCTGTGCCTGGTGTCACCTTCACTCAGGCCCGTATCGGTTGATTCATTCGGGGCGCAATGCGCCCCGAGCTTTTCTGCGCGCGATACGAGACTGACGAACCCCTTTGGAAGACGCTGACTCTGGTTGGTCAGGGGCGGCGTGCTCCCAGCTCCTTGTTGAGTGCATGCAGAGTCCGACACCACTACGTGTCGTCAGGATCGATCGGTGAAGAAGGCTCGGTTGCACCGAGCTCGCAGTGTGGCCCACGCGAATGGATACGCAAAGGAGCAGCCTGCGTACCGGGCCCCTATACGAAATACAGGGCATCCCAATCGACACCGCCGCGTACATCCGGCGAGTCAGTCTCGCTGGCGTGGGAAGAGCCTCTCGACCATTGTCCGCGGGACGCAGCAAGGTGAGTTAGCGTCCCGGCTGAATGGATCCATTTCAACGTCGATACATGAGGAAATCAATGAATGTCCCGAGGATCTGAAACCTGCGAGGCACCGCGCACGCGCTACTGCCTCCTGAACTACACCGTTGAGTGTCGCGATGTCACAAGCGGCAAAATAGGGTGCTTCCTGTTCGATCCGGCGCACTGGGTGGCGACCGGAGAGTTCCGGGCGATCTCGCCGGTGTTTCCCGATCTGGACTCCTTCTTCGCATGGAACGAGGAGAACGGAAGGCCCGGAGGACCGGCCTACATCGAGCGGATCGCCTCACAATGAGGGAGCGGACTCACAGCGCGGTGCGCAAAAGGCTGCAGGAAGTGCTGGTGGTCTTCGAGCACGCAGGCGGACGAGGCGTGGCTCTCGCCGAGGAGATCGATCAGCTGCGCTTTGAGCTGCGGTCGCTCGCGGCTCGCAAGGGTTGGCGGAAGCGAAAACGACGGCGAAAAGCGTTGAGGAGCGTGGTCCCGCCGGGCACTGAATGCAGGAACGGTGTATTGGATGAAAAAGTGAATGCAGACGCAGCGATTGAGCAAGCGACCTACACGACCGACCCGCATGGCGAGCGCAGCGGCTTCCCCGGATGGACACGCGTTCTACGCCGTGGTCAGGTGGTCCATCATGCGCTGAGCGAACAGGCAGCCCGTGACTGGATTGCTCAGCTCTCACGAAGTTGCCACTTCACTGCAGGTGCCGAAGCACGCCTTGCTGGCGCGACACGTGAGCTTCCAAGCTACGTCACCGATAAAAGAGGGAAGAACGCACGGACTTGGCTGCACGGGTATGACAGCACAAGGCCTGCTGCGATCACGCAAGTGCAAGGGTGAGTAGCGGAGCACGGCGCAGAGGCCAGCGAACTGTTGTATCGAAAGCCCGCTGCCTGGCCAAGCTTCTCCGATACGCAATACGCGCGTCCTTCGTCGTCTGCGGCCGGATTTGCCGCAGCGGGCGATCCATGCGCGAGCGTCCGGTCTCATCGCCCGCATCGTGATCGGCGCGTGCAGGTGGTGTGAGGCCTACGACAGCCCGATCTGCCGTGTGTGTGTGTGTGTGTGTGGCGAGAAGGCTGAACGCGCTCGAACATCGCTTGCGCGCGCGGCCGCCAGGCGCCGCGTGAAAGGTGGTGGCGTGAGACCAACTCACGCGTCGAGTCGTCGGTACACACTCATTCGGGGCGCAATGCGCCCCGATGTTTTTGGAGGAGGTAGGCGAGCACGGACGCAAGATGTTTCACCTGCTCGAACGGCAAGGGGCGTGCTGTTCCCACTGCCGCTTCCGCGGCTGAACGCGTTGACTCAACCAAACCCGAGAGGGCTCTGAGCAGAAAGAGGAACCCCATTGTTGTAAGGAGTGCGATCGCACGTCCGAAGCGTGCCACGAGGTAGTCACCGAATTCGTTGAAATTCTGTTGGATGCCGGGAGTCAGCGCGTACGCCGAGCACGCCGGCGGCCGCAGAAGTGAGCGCCTGTCGTAACACGCCTGCGGGCACCGGCTAGTCTGTCGCTCGAGCACGCCGCCCAGCGCTTGGGCCCGTTGCTCCGAGGCTGTTGAATTTCTCCTGTACCTCCTGTTCGAAGTCGCGGCTCAGCGCAGGCAGGACATACGACCCAACCATGGCACGCCATCGGCGCCGTTGACCTGTGCGGCCTCAAGCGACCCGCGCACCGTGTGCTGCGCAGAGGTGGATCACCCACTCCGGCGAGGGAGCCTGCGCGCCAAGTGACGCGGCGGTGTCGATTTGTCGATGGAAGGAACGAGCGGCAAGCCTACCCAACAACGAGCGGGTGCACGGTTAACTCAGGCGGCGGCGGGCCATCCAACCCGCCGCCGCGAATCCACGGGTCTGCTCAACCATTAGCTACGAGCAACCGGCGCGGATCGTTCAGCCCGCAGCGGCGGCGGGAAAAGCGTCGATGTAGGTGCCGTCAGCTGTCAGGATGCGCGACATCAACGATCCCGGCTCTTCTCGCGAGATCGCCCCCGCCAGATGCGGCCGATGCTGACGAATCCACGCCGCGGCTGCGCTCCAAGAGATCTCTACCGCGAACCCCGAGGATGTCCGCGCATCGGGCTGGTTGCGGGCGTCCAAGTACTCGTAGAGCTGCCTGACCTCGTTGGAATGCGGTCGCGCCCCTGCGCTCACCCTGTCTGCCTCGCTGCTGTAGCGAAAGTCCTGGGCGGCCAGCGCCTGTAGCGCCTCATCGCCTGCTCAAAGTAACCGGTCGCATCAAAGCGACGTACGTACACGCCATTGTCATCCATGATCGCGGCCGGCACACTCCATCGCACCACATCCGTCGCAGCAACCGGCGCGCAAGCCTGCCGGTCCGGGTCCACGCTCAGGCGTGCGTCTACGCCCGGAGTGCGACTGGCCACTGAAAGAGCCTCGCGCAGCGCGAACACTGGGATCTGATAGCCTTGTATTGCCAGCGCGTTAGCCACCGCTTGGGTAAAACTATCCACTGGTTGGAGACTCATGAGGACACTCCTATGCTGGGACTCGGTAACTACACCTCTACCGGCAACCGCCTGGGCGCGGTTTCGCAAATCCACCTTTCTGTTGCACGCAACCCGCGACCATTTTTCGCGCGCCGCTGGCGATCCGTAGAGCTGACCTATGCTGGTGTGTAGGTAAGCACGTGATGAGAGACTCACCCACGTTCCGTGCGGCAGAAGGGCGGCGCATATCCGGCAGCGTTCCTGCCGACCATCGCACCGACCGGTAAGTGCCCCGGGCCCGGACAGATCTCTACCGGGTCTCCTGTAGAGCGTATGCAAGCGAAGCGCACTTCGCCGCGTCACCCGTTCCGCGAACCGGGTCATTCCCCGAGCCCGGAAGACCGTGCCTTGCCTCCCGCGATCATCCTCTGCCGCCAAACGCCTGCAAGCGAGCGTGTCGTGCGACCTCTAAAGCAGGCGAAGCGCATCCGCTGCGTAATCAGCGCTGCGCCCGTTTGCAGCCAGGAGTCCCGCCGAGCGAAACATCCGGCAACCCGCAACCCGAACTCCCGGTGAGTCATCGAGGCGATACGCCAGCAGTCGCGTGCGCAACGCGCCTCCCAGTCTCGTGTTGAAGGATCGATGCGAATAGGACCTGCATGCATAGAAAAATGGCCAAGGGTCGACCAGCAAGCGTGAATACTCCAGATGTCAGCGTCTACCTGAAGTCTACTGAGGTGAAACCAGAAAGAAGAGTCCGCAGGGACGCCGCACCAGGCGTGGGACCGTATGCCCTTCATCGAGAGGTCCACGTTTCCTCGCTCCCTACAGGTGCGGCGTAAGAGGGCATCGCCTGCAAGCGCTGGCGCGACATCTGACTTTTATGAGTTCTACGCGTCGGCGCGGGAATGGCCACCGAAGCGCGCAAGGGCGAGCGCGGCAACGCGCTCGACCGGGGATCACCACTCAAGTGGGGCAAGAGCCGAGGCGGTTCGCGGCCGTCACCGCGCAGGCGCCTCGGATCGGGGATAGCCACACGTCTGCAAGCCCGGACGAAGTTGCGGCCGTCACCGCACACGTCGGCCGGGCGGGGATCGCCACCGAACTTCGCGAGGGTGGGCGCAGTCGCGCGCGGCCGGGGGCAGCCACCCCACTATGCAAGGGTCGAGGCGGATCGCGGCCGTCACCGCGCAGCGCATCGACACGGGGGCAGCTACTCAACTTCGCAAGCCCGGACGGCAGATCCATCCATCATCGCTGAACTCAACCGGGCGGGGACAGCCACCCTACTATGCAAGAGCCGAGGCGGATCGCGGCCGTTACCGCGAATCGGCATCGGATCGGGGGCAGCCACCCCACTTTGCAAGCCCGCACCGCAGGTCTGTCAATCATCGCTGAGCCTACCCGGGCGGGGACAGCCACCCTACTACGCAAGAGCCGAGGCGGATCGCGGCCGTTACCGCGCATCGGCGTCGGATCGGGGGCAGCTACTCAACTTCGCAAGCCCGGATCGCAGGTCTGGCCATCATCACGTCTCAACCGGGCGGAGACAGCCACCCTTACTATGCAAGAGCCGAGGCGGATCGCGGCCGCCACCGCGCATCGGCGTCGGATCGGGCCAGCCACCCCACTTTGCAAGCCCGGATCGCAAGTCTGTCTGTCATCGCTGAGCTCATCCGGGCGGGGACGGCCACCCTGCTGTGCGTCGGTGAATGCGCCGCCATTGGATCGTGGGACAGCCACTTTATCAGCCGCGAATCTCCAGCTTTCTGCGCGTCAACAAACGCTTCCAAACAGCCGGTCGAAGGCCAACGGCAAGTGCAATTGTTACATCGGCTTGCCCCGCATCGCAGGCCTTACCTACAAGTACGCACTGCATGTCCGCGAACTGGGTTCACGCCCGCCGGAAAGCGCACATTCCTTTCCCGGGCGGCAACTTACATGCCTATTCGATTCCGCAGACCATGGAGGGTTCCCTTGCGCGTGTTTAAAACCGAGGAACCCTACGAGCCCGATCGCTATACAGGGGCATCATCGACTTGGTTCCAGCTATGCGGCCTGACAATCGAATTATCGCTCAACAAAACGAACTTGCCGTACTCAAATACCTCGGCCTCTTTGCACATCTTAGATACATTGAAGTTGGCCGCGCCGTGTGGCCCCACTCCACTTGGAAGGTTGCGCAGCAGATGGCCGAACGCACGGTCTCGCGGCTCATCAAGGAGAAGGCCCTATTCCAGACACGGAACAAACTCGGCAGTTACTCCATCCTGCTCACCAAAAGCGGCGTAGATAGGTGCCGACACCTGGACATGAAGGCTGCCCGCAACACACCGGACCTGTTTGGCGTTCATGGGACACAGTTTGCACATCGTAGCTATGAGTCACGCTACCTCGTCGAACGCACGGCTCAAGGGCATCACGCGTTTGGCTCCCACGCGATCGCGAAGAGTTGGGCTCCGATCAACCGCCAGCAATCGATAGACTGGCATCAGAAGATCCCGGACGGTCTGGTCCTGGTCCCAGGAATTGAACGCGGCTACACCAGCAGTGATATCAAGATCGCTGACTGGATCGAAGTGGAGAACTCGCGCAAGCCATACACCGAACTCTGGAGCATTCTGGATATCGCCTGGAAGATCGGCAAATTTTTGGACAAAGCCGAATCTGTGCTTCTGGATCGCGTGGTGTTCGTTTACGACGGAGCAGAACCGCACCGCAAGAGGATCGTGAAGGCGGTTGAGCGATACATGCGCTCGCACCCCACGAATAACCCAGCACTGCTCTCCAGCATCATCCTGTGCGAGTGCAGAGTCAGTTTGCCCTTTGTTTGGCATGGACATGAAGAGATCCCGTGCAGTGCGCTGATTGAGGCACCACTGCGCTGACTGGGCACCTCACCCGGGTCGCGGCTTCAAGGCTCCCCGCGGCAGAATGCGTTCGACACGTGCGGCTGGGCTGCAGCGTGTGGATGGTCTCCCCGCCGCCACGTAGGAATTCAGCCTCCACCAGCGGCTACTCCCTATACGCTGCGCGGTGATGTTTTCGAGAGGAGAAGGGACAACGCCGTGCTCTGACTGAACCGAGGGTGCCCTCTCCACCCTCCAAGGCCATCAACATGAGGTGCACAATAATTCATGGCCGAAATCATCGGACGTATTGCGACTCCAGTCAGGTCTTCTAAAAGAAACCCGACAGGTGATAAGCCACGTTACCAAGACTCGAAGAATGAAACCGGCAGGGAAGTCTTTGTCTTCCGCTTCGCGGAGAATCACGGAAAGGCCGGAAGCCCCAACCGAAAGACCACGTGGTACGACGTCCGCGCGGTCATCTCGCGACAACATGCCGCGAACCTGCGTGTCGGACAAGTCGTCAAGATTTGTGGTCGCCTCAACCCCGAGGCGTATGTCAAAACGGAGCTATTGGAGGATGAACCCGTTCCCAGCACCTGGAGCGAAGTGGCGGCGCTGTTGGATGAGTTCGCCGGGCTCGACACCAGTAACGTGCTGCTGACCACATCCGTCGTGCCCTGCCGGCTGCCGGCAGAGACATCAGAGAACAGGCGGGACCACAGGGTCGCCTGAGCATCCTTCTCGCAAAGGCCTGGCCTGGTCAGGACGGGCCTTTGTTTTATCCCTGGTACAGCTCCCACGTCGCTCTCTGTGACGTCCATCCAAGTTCAGATTAAATCTCTCATTTCTTGGATCGAAATCGCAAACCCACCTCGCGTGACGTTGTCCTACAAGTACCGCCACATAGACTGAACTCGCAACACGAAGTTCTTTGCAGAGATTCGGAACAGACGGTTGCTATACGTATGGATGCGTCCTTTGGTTGGACGGAATGAACCAGATGGGTGTGCTACCGGAATGGCTACAAAACTTGGTCGGGTCACCAGAAACGATCCCCCTAGATCCCTGTCGGTCTCCATCCGCACGAGCAACATGCAGTTGCTGGAGGCTTATCAAGCCTTCTATCAACAAGATACGGGAGACCGGATCTCGATGAAGCAGCTCGTCGAAGAGATTCTCACTCGCTTCATGCGGGCAGATCGGGAGTTTCAGCAGTTTTTAAAGAGCCAGAGTGAGTCTCTATCACCGCCTGCCGGGCGGTCCGCTTGAGAGACCCACAGGATGCATTCCCTTCCTGATCTTCGACTATCCGTCGGAGCGCACATACAGCGGCTTGTGAGCGTGCAGGCTCATGTAAGTCTGACGCCATGCCAGATGGGGTCCTCGTTGACGTTTACACCAGATTGGAGGTGCGATCGTGACTAGCGTGCAAACCAGGGATGAACGCCGCAAGGCCGTCGTTCCACCCGAGCAGCTCAGCGCGGGGATGAGTCTGTTGGATTACCTGTCCAACTGCCGTCCTCCCTTGGATGCTAAATTGATAGACATTGCCATCGCGCAAACACAGACACCCCACTCCTTGCGCGACGACGCGGCACAGGACATCCGGATCATGTGGTCTTCATACAAACCGGATACCAAGCGCTACAAACCCGGACAGATTGCATCATATGCGCACTTCATCGCAAAGCAGACGTGTTGGCGCTTGCGGCGACTGCTGGGGGGTCCGGTGTGCTTGCCGGGGAGCGCCTTCAGAAAAAGAAAGGATGGCAGTTCTTATGTCACACCCGGGCTCCTTTCGGTCCCTCTGGATTGGCACGATCTTGAGCGGTGGTTCAACACCACCGAGAGCGCGGAGCAGGCCGAGTACGTGCGCGAACCAGAGGCGTTCCCACCACCGGATATGGACGCGATCATGGAATCCCCGGTCGAAGGTGATGACAGCACCAGTGAGTCGGACGATCAACTGCGCGACAGCAGGCTCGAGATGCTCGAGCGCCACGCCCGAAAGCTCTCGGGCCCAACCTATGACGTGTTGCGTCAGTTGGTATGTGGTGACAGCCTGGATGAGATCGAGCGAGCCACCGGCATTAAGCGCCGAGTCGTCATCCGGGAGATCTACCTCGGTGCCAGCCTCATCGGCGCTGACCTCATCGGGGCATTGCCCGAGGCGCAGGCAGCCTTCTAATGCTCGAGGAGACATCAACACGGTCGATAGGCCTGCGCGCGTGGCGATCGTGCCCATCACCCCTTCGAGGTCTGTTCGGTGTCCGCTTGGCCGTCGTCGCGGCTACTTCGCTGTTGCTCACCGTGCCCGCCCACAGTGTCGATCTCGGCGTACAGGGCTCGACCTGGTCCATTATCGAGATCGATATCCGAGAACTCCTGGTGGAATCCGCGGCCCACGTGGATTGGGCCCGCGTGACAGATGAGGTCAGCCGTTCCGCCTCACACTATCTGGACAACCTGCCCCGTCGTGTCACATCCACGGTTTCCCAGACCCGCACCCGTTGGCTCGACCCCTCCTTTTCACTGGATCAGGACATTCGAGCGCCCGTCCAAAACGCCCAAGGAGAATGGCACTGGCAGGTCCTCTACCACAAGGGCCTGCGCTTCAATCCCCTGTCGGTGCAGCGTCCACATAACGCGATGTTCTTCTTTGACGGCAGCGTCCAGGACCAGGTCGCAGTGGCTGCTCAATTGGTGAGCCGACATCCGGCACAGCTGATGTTGGTGGAGGCAAGCGGGATCAATCCTGAGCCGATCGCGAAGAAACTGCACACGCCCGTCTATACCACTAGCGCGGGTCTGGCAAAGCGCTTTCAGATTCAGGCAACGCCGGCACTCTTGTTTCCTGGGGACGGTCGAGAGGCACTGTTGCTGGGCTTGACTGAATTCGCACCCCCTTATTCGACGGCACCGGTTGAACAAGCGTGGTCCGCGCTGCGCCCATCACTCGGAGAGTCGCAATAATGCGCCCGCTTGCCTGCTTGCTCCTCGGCGTCGCGGTGCTGGACGTTCTCTTAGTCCGGGCACAACAGACAGATACCGCCGCATCCGCCGCGACGAGCGCAAGCTCCATTAGCGGTGGAACCTCTGCCGACGCCTGTCATGGTCAAACCTTCAATCCTGCCAGCGACTCTGACTGGAATGACATCTTCCCGATCACAGTCATGGGGGCGAGTGGAGGTCCCAACTCGGATCCACCGCTCATGGATTATTCACCGGTATGCGTGTGCCCGGGCATCTTCGGCATACCTTCCCCCGGCATCACGGTCACGTATTGGCAGCCCATGTACATTGCGGAGATTCAGAAGATTGCCGGTTGCTCCTCCTCACTCGGTGGCCGGCAACTCCTCAGTGGGTACGACGGACTTAACAGTGAGCAGGGGTTCTTCGGCTCCTCGAAAGAAGCTACCCAAAGCACCCGCATGCAGTTTCACTGGTACGAGTACCCGGTCTTCTCCCTGCTCGACATGCTGCGCGGGCTGGTCTGCCGCTCTGGCGATGGGTTCAACTTGGCATACATGTCTGAGCCGGACCCTACTGTGCAGGATGATGTCTGGGCGGGCATCTACGATCCGGAGGCCGGCTTGTTTGCGACCTTGGTTGCGCAGGCCGCCTGCGCGGTCGACTCGGTGGCCGCAGACGTCGACTTTCCGCTCGATCCTCTATTTTGGTGCTCGGGCACGTGGGGCTCCATTTATCCCCTGGGCGTGACCGCCAATCAGGCCATCGATACGTTCCAACTCAACCATTTGGTCATGGCGAAGTTTCTAGCTCGCCAGGCACGGTTGGGTCTGGCTTGGCAAACCATTGGTCCTGACACCGTCTGCGGTGCCCATGCCAATCCAATCTGGATCAAGAGCGAATACCGGGTGAACCAAGTCTACCCCTTCAGTCGCCGGGGAGCGCCACTGGTCATTGGTGCGCAGCCGATCAAGCAGCAACCCACCATGATCACCAACCAACCCGGCCTTGATGACACCGTCAATCTGATCTGGCAAGGACAGGAATGTTGCATTCGCAGTTACTAGCCCGGGCACTCGCCTGCCTGACGGCGGCATGGATCACAGGCGCTGTGGCACAGAGCCTCCCCTCAGGCGCCACCGGCGCGCCGCTCAGTCCCGTCGAACGAGCCAAGTTCGAGGCACTCACGCGGGACTTGCAGGAGACCGCGCAGCGAGGGTTGCAGGACCCGCAACAACAGCAACAGGCCGCGGAAATGGTCCGCCATGTGGATGAGATCGCTAACCCTCAAATGGCCGCCGAACGCGAGAAGGTTCTGCGGTTCCTCGGAATCAACCCACGCAGCACCCATGCGCTGTACATTTTCCTATCCTGGTCAATGCCGGTGGAGATGTTGCGAGCCTATGCCATCGAGGCGATGTGGACGGGCGCGATTGTGGTCTTTCGTGGTGTCCCACCGGGCAGAGCGCTGCCCGATTTTGTGGTGAAGGATCTTCGCCAACTGGTGTGGGACCAGGGAGCCTCGGCGACCATTAGTCTGGATCCTCGTCTATTCGAGGCATACCAGGTCTCGATCGTACCCACCATCGTGTTGACCCGTACGCGCGACAACTACATGTGCGCCGGCGCCGGCACGCATGTCGTTCACCTTCGAGGACAGACGGCAAGCTACTCATTGTGTCCGCCTGTTACCGACAGCCAGTACATCAAACTCTCCGGGGGTGTCACCCTGGACTACGCGCTTCAGACCTTCCAGGAGCACGGGCGGCACGAGGCGGATATGTATCTAAGCGCCTTGCAACGAGCCTATGGAGGTGGGCAACAGGCGACGCGACTCCAACAACCCTTTCGCGGAGAGTGGAAGGATGCATTTACTCCGCAGCGCTTGATGCAACAAGGAGACCGCAACCGCGAGCCTAAACCCTAGGCTCCTGACTGCGCACCAACCATGAACAGAAGGGTAGGCAACACCTGCGATCAAGGGTCTCGCGTTTGGGGCTGCGACGGGCGATGACGCAACATGGACTGCCTGAGTGGAACTGGGCACTTCAGTGTGTTGGGATCATGAGCTCCTATGTGGGAGCAGAGCTCAACGCGAAACTCGACGTTCGGGGCTTCCATCTGTGGTTACTCGCCAATGTAGCCCTCTGCATCGTACATGCCTGGTCCGGTCTCTGGATTCTGTGCCTGCTCGATTTAGCCTATTGTCGTGTCAATCTGCGCGGGCTTCGGCGCTGGCGAAGGGCTCAGGCGACGCTACGACAGGCAGGCTCATAACGTCTCAGTTACAGAATCTGACTACCCCGTTGCTCCCCAGGATATGACCCACGCCGACTGTGCCTGGCCGCCCCGTTCGCTAGACCTCAGATGCAGGCCCCCATCACTCGCTCCTATCTTGGCGCGCTCAGCGCCCTCGCCACACTCCTCCTGTTGACGAGATCCCCGCTTGCTCGGGGTCAGAGTGCGCCACCGGCGCAAACTTCCCAGGCGCAGATCGAAGCCGCCAAGCAGCAAGGTCAGGTGCTCGGGCTGCAGTTGCAGAACGCACCCGTGGTGGACTCCAGCGGCAACGTAGCGACGGACGCGGATGGAACCGTCCAGCGGCAGCCAGCTAATAGCACGCAGGCCCAAGGCGCGAACGCGCTGATGCGGAATGCGACCGGGCTTGCGAGCTACCAAGGTCTGGCCAGTCCCGCCAATGGGGGCCAAGCCGGGGCGACCGCCACCGTCGCCTCCTACGTGGATTTCCCGTGCACGATGGCCGCCGGCACGGTCGCCGCAGCCGCGGGCGTCTCGATCAAGTTCAGCAGCTGCCGGATCCAGAACAACCAAGTTGCCGAGGTGAGCCTCCAGGTCTGCTCGAAACTGGCGACCGGAAACCTCTGTGCGCCCACGGACTACTCGCCCCCTGCATACTACAGCGCCAATGCCTATTCAACAGTCGCGGGCCTAAGCCTCGGGATCGGGTGTAACAATGACACTCGATCCTGTCGAATCAGCGTTTCGAGCCAATACTCGATCGTGGGATCGGGTGCACAAATCACGCAGCAGGCCGCCACCAGCCAGAACGCGCAAGAGCTGCGTACCGCTGTGAGCGGCGTGGTCGCTTCACCGGAATACCAAAATCAGGTGAACACTCAGTCTGCAACCCGCGATTGCTATGCGCGCAATCAACAGAGCTTCCTGACGAACGGGACGGTCACCACCTGCGACGCACATGAGTCTACGGCGGTGGCAGGTGGTCCAAGCGGCAACACCTGCACGCCGACCCGAAGCTGCGCGAAGACCACGGCGACCACACGTGGTTACACCACTACCTGCACGCGCAACTTCTCGCTGACCACAGAGCGCTGCTCGATGACGGTCCCCACACGCGACTGCACCATTACGGTCGACCTCGTCGCGGGTACCCAAACCTCCAGCTGCCCGCCGGATCAGATGAACGGTGCAGTGGTGGTTGCGACATCCCCTCAGAACTGCATTCAGTCGACCAGTTCGACGAAGACGACTGCATCCGCAACGGCCGGCTGTTCCCAAGCGCAGTACACCGAGTCCAATGTCTTTCCGAATCAGGCCCAGCAGCAAGGTGACTGCGTTGCCTCGCCGCTTCCGCTTGCGGGCACCTTCGGGCCGAGCACCTGCGCCATGGGGGCGAACGAACAACAATTGTCCTGCGAGCCCGGTGGCTGGTATGGCCGCACGCTTTCAGATCAGCAGTGCCAGCTAGCCGGCAGCGACGCAAGTGGTGCGCAGGTGACGGGGGATCTTGACTACCAGAACAAGGCCGGCTGCGGGTACTGCATTCACCAGGATGTGGGCTATACGTGCTTCGCGGCACCAACAGCCACAAGTCAGCCTTCCAACAGTTGTGACGGTACGGACCTGTCTGGCTGCACGCTCACCGCTGCCGAAGTCGAGAGCCAGTATTTCAACCTCACGCTGTCCCAACTTGAGACCTATCAGTGCACTCGGAGCAGTACGCAATGTGCGCAGTGGACGGTAACCAATAGCTGTCCCAACGTGGATGCCTCATATGGTACGACCCAGATGCCTGTTCAGCAGGTGGCTGACCAGGGTGCGTTCAACCAAGCGATGACAACCACAGCCGTCGCCGAGAGTATCGCCCAAAACCCGCCCTCCGCGGACGCAACCGATCCCCGGATTTTCAACGGGCAGGATTTGCGCTGTACGCAACCGCTGGGATTTGTGAGCGGAGTCGTGGCACAAAATTGTTGTCAAACCAACCTTCAAAACACATCCGGTAGCGGAATCCAGGGCGGCTGCTCGCAAGATGAGGTAAAGCTGGCCGCCGAGCGACGCGCGAAGCACGAGGTCTATATCGGCTCGTATTGCAGCAAGGAGCGCCATTACGCCTTCTTCTCAGTGTGCACCGAGCAGACACAGACATACTGCGTGTTTGGCGGCATCCTGCCCCGACTAATACAAACGCAAGGACGCCAACAACTCGCCGACGATGTGAACTCTAGCTTCGGTGCCACGCTCCAGCGCGTACCCTACGGCTTTGCGTACTATCAGGGGCAAGGCGGATGGGCGCCGCCCGTTACGGTCAACGGACAACAGGTCTCAGTCTTCCAGGAGCCCTCCTATTGCACCGATCCGTCACAAGCGGCAGCGGTGACCGCGGCCAATCCCACCGCCCTGCCCTGCCCGAGCGCACTGGGTTTGTGGTTCGCGGTGTGCGCAAAGAGCGGCACCTGCGGCGATTTGCCGACCGTGCCGGAAGCAGGCAGTGAGAGCTGGCAGCTGTCGTATGTGGACCCCCTCCAGCTGACTGAGGCTGCGCTTACCCGTTACGTACTCGCGCAGGGCGCGTGTGACACCCAGTCGCAGCGGTGCAGCTACCAGATCTCCGCCTGGCCTGCCGGCATTGGCGGCCGGGCCGTAGTGAGTCAGACGCTCAGCTTCGAGTTGACCTCGAGCTCAGCGACGGGGGACGTCTCGCCAATCACCATGGTCGGCGATGCGTTGATAAAAGTCAGCCCGGACTCCCGAATACTCACGCCCGGAACACTCCCTGCAGCCGTACCCGCGAGCGTGTCCCATGACGGAGGGAACACTTGGACGTCCTTTACCCTGCCCACTCAGGTCTCGGGCAACCTCACCCTCCCTCAGACTGATATCAATGTCGCCGGAGGCTGTACGGCTTCCACAGGGCTGTGTCAGTACACGCTGACCGGTGCGGTGGTCGTTACCGCAAAAGCCTGGGGTTCTCCTCAGACCCCCGATTGCACCGGCTTCACCGTCCCACAACTATCGGTCCTCGATTTCTCTAAAATGGACTTTTCGGAGTGGCTCGCTAAGGTCAGAGCGCAAGTTCCCGCCGCCGCAACGTTGGTCTCCCAGGCGCAGAGCCAGGCGGCGCAGGGCAACAGTTGGACCTCCACGAGTCCCACACAAGGACAAGTCGCCATCGTCCAACCGCTTCAGGATATGGGACCCTTCGTCGCACAACTCTCCGTTTCTCCGAACTGGCCGCAGGCATACTCCGACCCTACAGCGAACACGGATCCCATCTTCGGCGTGAGTGTCGACTGGGGCGACTGCTCCGGCTCCATCCAGGCCACCCCGCTCCCCGGTGGTGGGTTCTCTGCAGAGCACACCTATAACTCACCGGCAACGGCTGGTATCTGTGACCACAATGGACCAGCCGGCCCGGGCGCCCCGCGCGACCTGAATCACCAAATTCAGCTAACTATTGACTCAAAAACCGGCGTCCACGCCGCAACGCTCGACGTGCGCAACGTCTACCAGAATTTTACTGAGACCAGCGGTGTTGGCGGAACCCGATCCGGCGGCGCCTCGTCCACTGCCGCGGCGACTCCACTGCCACGATAGGTGCGGCGGCACGAAGGGCTAGGCCGCTCGCTCTCCGAGACGTTCACACCCGCGCTCCTTTCGCGATCCGCTAAAACTCGCACCGCCTGGCGCGTCTACCACCGAGGTAGCTCTTTATCCGCGGGCCGCGTGATATTGAGGCGCTCGCTACATTTTCCATGCCTCTCATTGGTCGCAAAGATGCGTGGGGACTCGCCGCTATCGGCGCCGGCATTGCCGCAGCGAACCCCTATTTGGCCGGTAACCCGAGTGCCCTACTTGGACTGCTGCCGCCGATAGCCGGCGGAGCCTGGCTCGGTTGGAAGCAGGCTCGCGACTGGCTCAACGTCACCGACACCCAGAGTCGCGAGGGATTCATCCTTCCCTCCGACCCGTGCTTTCCCGAATGCATGCCGCAAGGCACCGGGTTGCGCATCGGTTACACCACCGATCAACAGCTCCCGGTTGACATCTCGGATGACGCCTTGATGAGGCACACCGCGCTCGTCGGGCAATCCGGTGTCGGCAAGACAGTCCTGGGCGAATTCTTATTGTGGCAGCAAACGGTGCGGGGCGGCGGGTGGATTTTCATCGACGCCAAGTTGGATTCCGAGACATGCAATCGCCTCGCCTTCATGATGCATCTCCTGGGCCGCAGCGATGACTTCTACGTCCTCAATGTAGATCGACCCGAGAACAGTAACACCTACAACCCGATTCTGCGCGGTGACGCCGACGAGGTCGCGAGCCGCCTGCTCAATCTGCTTCCAACCTCGGAAAACAATCCGGGAGCTGACTACTACCGTCAAAGCGCGAATCACGCGCTCACCGTAATCACGGGCGCCCTCAAGGCGGCTCGCCGGCGCTACCACTTCTCGGATCTCGCGATTCTTCTCCAATCCGCACGCGCCTTGGGTGAGCTCGAACGCATTGTGCCACCCGGCAGTCCCGAACGCATGAGCGTGCAGGTCTTTTTGGATCAGTTTCGCCGACGCGGCAAGGAGGGGACGCAACTCGATGTCAATCGTCTGAAGGAAGTTCTTGGAGGGATGTCCGGACGGATCGCGACATTTGCCCAGGGAAAGTTTGGTGCAACTTTCAACTGCTACACACCGGAAATCGACCTCACGGATATCGTGACGAACAACCGCTGTTGTTACGTCATGTTGCCCACGATGGGCAAGGAGCAGGCCGCCCTCAACCTCGGAAAGATGGTACTCTCCGACTTGCGCTCGGCCGTTTACAACGTGCAGGCGCTGCCGAAGAACCGTCGACCGAACCCGCCCTTTCTCGTGTTTGCCGATGAAATGGGATCCTACGTAATGGGGCCAGGCATCGCCAGGTTGTTCGAGCAAGCTCGCAGCGCGAACGTCGCGCTCCTGCCCGCGTTCCAGAGCTTTGCAAACCTGTCCGTGGTTAGCCCGGATTTTTGTGACCTTATCGTCCAGAACACCTGGCAAAAAGCCTTTTTCAAGTTCTCCAGTAAAGACAGCCCAACGGATGCGGCAGAGATCATCGGCAAGACAAAGCGCTTTGCATACTCGCTGTCACTATCCGAGCAGGAAAGGGCATCCGCCGACAATCTTCGAGCAACACCCAAGAGCACTGAGCAGTCCGGCGACGGTGTCTCGGAAAGCTACCGAGAGAGCGAGGAGTATCGCGTTACCCCGGACCAGCTCAAAGCCCTTCCTGTGGGTGAATGTTTCGTCATGAGTGGCGCGCGAACCTTCCACGTGCGCACGCCAATGATTCGCTGGCCAACACCGATCCCGGACTACGTGGTGACGCATCACCCGGTGCAAATGCCTAACGATGAATTTGGGCTGGACTTCGAGGGACGGTACCGGGAGTTTCTGTTGGCGGCAGAAGATGAGGGCCGCGCGCTTGCTCAGCGGGAAGGGACCGGTTCACGGACCGATGAGAATGGCTCAGCGTGAGCACGCTCATCTTCATCGCGTCTTGCTTCCTACTCGGCCTCATCCTGATGTCCAAGATGCCGGGGCTCGAGCACCTCATCAAGCCCATCGTGGGTGTCCTCTTCAAGGGGCTGGAGACCGCGGTGTCCCTCCTCTGGGCCTGGGTCATCTACCTGTTCAAAGCGGTCCTGCGCTCGCATCTGGAACTCGTCAAACACCTGCTCTGGTCGGCTGAAGCGATCGACCCTTCGCTTCCCATGCGCGAGGAAGCCGGCAAACAGCAGTCCGGACGATCTTAGGCCAACTCAACCCTCCACACGGTTGAGTGTCGTCGCCCTCACGCCTGAGCGCCTTGCGCCAGCCAAACTGCATAACCGAGACCAGCCACCGCGCATTGCTGAGTAGTTCCTGTCTGGAAGCGTAGGACGGCACCCCTCCTCTGAATACGCGGCCCCCGCGCTATACGGAAGCAGATAGCTCCTCTCGACCGCTACTGGGGGAGGCGTCCAACCTTCAGGAGAGATACATGGCTGACGAGGCCGACGTGGCCCACGAACTCGAGCAACTCGCGCTCGCTCACGCGCTGGCCTTTCGCAAGGGAGGTGACCAACTGCAGCCGCGAGGTTTTTGCTACAACTGCGGCGAGCCACTCGCACCGACCCGCGACGGGATGACGGTACGCCACGAGCGGCTCTTCTGCGATGGTGCGTGCGCTGATGACTATCAGCGACACCAGGTCTCAAGACGAAGACGAGCATATTGACGCGAATCCTGAGCGATAGCGAGACCTTGAGTTAACAGCCTTCGCTCAGGCACTTCACTGGCGTAGTCAGCATCGACCGCGTGCTCCCTGATCGGTCCCAACAAAAGAACCCCAGGGGAATGCTAACTTCCCCCAGGGTACGAACTTCATCTTAAAGACCTACCGCGTGCAGGTCGTCTGTGAGGTTGGGCCATTACACAAACCGGCTGTAGTGATTGGGCTGGTCGCGGACCCTTACCGGTCCGTCGCGTTGCGCAAGGCCGATCCTTGTCGGCCGGCCAGACGCAACGCTCGCAAAACTACGTACCGAATGTCCTGGCACGTGGACTCGAGAGAAACGGCCTCCAATGCGCGTCTTGACAGGAGTTCACGCAGTTCTCGAAGCGCCTCGAACTCTCTGCCCAAAATCAATGCTTCGCGGATATCGATGAGAAGACTCTCCACCTCACGCTCACCTTCCACGTCCTGTGCCGAGAGCCGTGCACGATGTTGCTCGATCCAGGTCATGGCCGCGGTAAGCGCATCATACAGCGCGTTCGAGCGTTTCTCCGCATCGAAGTCGGGCAGCGCCTGCGGCCAGAACCAGCGGATCGCGTCCTCCAGTTGTCGATGCAACTCGAGCGCTCGTACCCGCCCAAGCTCCACGCATCCTGTCCACAGGTCACCGGTGAAAAGCCCTACTTCAACCGTCCGCGCACCGTCAGATATCGCCGCGACTATTCCATCAACAGCAAGTCCCTGCTCGTCGCGGCGCTGCGAAGTTGACTCGGTCATCTACTATCCCCTCCCTGAAGACCCCGCTTCGAGCATCGCGGGGAATCCTGTATTCGGAGCCTATTCAACGGCCCACCGGCGGCGATCGAGTAACTGGGCGCGACATGAATCCAGCGACCTGACTGAACGGGGCCTGCAAGAACGCGACCGCGTGTACGCTCCCCAGCAGGGCCAATGGACCTCGCAACTTCCGGGGCGCTCACAACTCAACAATCCGAATAATGTCGCCGATGCTAAACGCGACACCATCAAGAATGGAGGAGACTTTCCCATCGACTTCATCGGCGTCCGAGTACTCAAATTCCCAGCGGTCTGGCTCGCTGTCTGGGGCGTTTTCAAGTACCACCGCGGCCTTCTTCTGCTTCACTTCTGCACTAGTCTTCATCTGCTAAGATTCTTTCCTGTGTTTGGATTCGTTCAACGATGTCGCTCGCCCGCCGTCCAAACCGCGAACTCAGCAACGCACACAACAACTAGGCTATCGCCGCCGCCGCATCGATCAAGGCGTCTCGATTCCGAACGCTCGAACGTCCGCAGCGTTTGCGGCGGCGCAAATCGCCTTGATGCGGGCGCAGTTTGTACAGTGCGCCTCACCCTCCCATACGATCCGGCCTTCATAACTTTCGACAGCAAATGTCCCGCTTCCACGGTCCAGCACCGCACAAGCGCGATCGGTCCACGCCTTTCGCTTCTGAGCCGCCTTGCGGAGCACCGAGAGGAGCTGCGGGCATGTCAGAGTGAGCGGAGCGGACACCTGGGTCGTGTGGCTCATACCACCTCCTGGAGTTTTGCTTTTGACCTCTCCCCGTATAGGTGGGATCGATGAGCGTGGTGGCTCACGGGTGCCGCGCTGGGGATCGCGGGTAGCCTAGTCGCGCGAAGAAGGGCCGGTAGCGCATAGGCAATCGGGCGCTGATTGGATTTATCCCGCGGTCAGTCGCTATACCCCGGAGGTCATAGATGCAGGAGGTGCACAGTGGCGCAAGTAGCCGAGGCACTGTTCTTCGACTCGATGGAATGCCGGGAGTCTCTCTACGGACGCAAAATCGTCGGCGCACGAATTGAAGACCGAGCGCTCAGTCTGACCTTCGAAAATGGCGAAGTCCTTCGACTATCGGGCGCTGGACGCTGCGGCCAGGCTGTCTACTTCAACTGCGACGACTCCGTCGCGAAGATCGTGGGGGGGCGGCTGCGCAGCATTGAGTTGCGACCGGACGAGACTCGATGCATGGGAATCTCTGCTCCGCCTGCACAGGCGTTCCTCGAGATCAGTACGTACGAGTGCTTCATTACCGTGCGCGCACACCGCGAGTCCCAAGCCAGCCGCGATGGGATCGTACTGCTGATCGTCCGGCGGCAACTTCACTGACGCTCGAGATCGACTTCCCTGTTCTTAAAGTTACCACCCGGAGGCGACAGCTTGCTCCGGGTGTTTTATCGACAGGCAACCCCTTTTATTCGCAACCGGGCGAGAGCTCGCGCCTCCTGGGCCATCACTTATGCGCATCACTCATGGTTGGTGAGCCCGCCCGCGAGCGCATTCCTCGGCTCCAGCTACGGGATCTCAGCCGCTCATTAGCGGACTTGTAGCTCCCTCCCCCGAAGGCGCTGCCTCACGGAACAGCAATGAGGTCTCCGCCACTGCGCTATACGGGGATAGGCCACAGCTAGGAGTGAATGGTGTCACAGTGTCAGGACCGCACCGAAACGCTCGGTGTAGGTTCTCTTCGTCTCGACGACGAAAATTTCTGCTATAGAACAACTCCGCCACCGCTCGACCCGAGCGACAGAAAGAAAGTTGTCAGCGCGATTTTATCCTCGAAGCGGCGGCCGACGGGGCCGAACATCCGAGTGTTCAATCAAAAGAGTCGTGCGTTGGCGCGGAACCCACAGGTGCGCTCGGCGTATCGCAGCCTCTCGAGCTCAATCAAACGTCACACGGGTGCCCGCGGTCCAGTGGACGTCCTGGCCTGCGAATGGGCACAACCTCATTCCGATCAGGGTTTTGTCGGTACGATTATCTATTCCGCAGTGCTGCATACCGGCGCTCATGACTACGTCATGCAGGTATTTCATACGGAACACAACTCCAACGGATACGAAGAGTTGATCAAGACAGAGCTGCTTCTGCGCGCTGGAGTTGCTTTTATCTTTGACCCCACGCGTGTGCACTTCACCAGTCCGCTACGGCCTCACCAAGAAGCGTTACTCGTACTCCTGCAGGTGGAGTTGGACGACTGCACCGATAACGACCGTCGGGCAATCCTCGAGCGACTGCCACCGGTGTGCGAGGCGCCACGCAGGTCGCGAAGCGACAAGCCACCAATCGAGCGGTAGCAGCGCCGCCTGTGGCCTGGGGCTCCGTTCTCTTTACCCAACCCTACTATCAGGAGAAAATCCAATGATCAAGGCCGACGCGGTTACCATTGTTACCAAACCGCTCGTCATCGTTTTCGAAGAAGAAGGCGTGCCCGTTACCCACATCTGGCCAAGCAACACCTGCAACAGCCATCAGGCATATGGGCTGATCGTGTGCGACCTGGTCAGGCACGTGGCGCGGGCTTTCAAAGTACCTGAAGCCGCCGTATGGGAGTGGGTGGATCGCGAACGCGCAAGGCCAACGGCTCGAATTGAGACGCCCAAGACCTCGTGAGCCCAGTGACGGCGCGAGCATTTCGGGCCCCCTGGCTCCGCCTCGGCTTCCCGGTACCCAAGGGAGTATCCCGAACGGGGCTTAGCATCACGCTTTGCCAGCAGCCCAACAGATTGCCATCAGGAGAAAGACCTGCGTCCACCGAAAACAACGACCACGCCTCCCAGACCGGAGAACAGGCCGCCGAAGAGCGGCTACTACCGGGTCTGCGACTCGGAGAGTCGACAAGGAATCGCATTCATGCATCGAAATCGTACTTGGACCCTGATCGAAGGGACTTGCATCAAGCCCTTCGTGAGGTGGAGCGACATCCGATGATCGACCGGTCTACCGGGCGACGTCTGCTCGGACCATCCCGGGTCCAGATCATGAGTAATGGCTCGGGAGATCCCGAGCCACTGTCAGCGTTAATTGATCGTCTGGACGGGATCCCGCTGGACCCTCGGTGGGAGCGCGAGTACGGTAACTTTGCATTCACTTCAAACCTTTACTTCCAACGCCGCGGCAGCAACAAACACACGCATAGGAAGGTTTGGGAGGATTTCGGACCGGCATACAGCGATGCGCCAAATGCGGTCCTGTTTTTCGGAAATTTCTACCAGACCTCCGGCCTCTTCCATATTGTTACAGACGACAGCGAGATCATCGACGTTGTGCTGGATGCCATCGACGCAAATCTACGTTCGCGCTTACCAGAAGGCCAGGTCAAACTTCAAGGACCTCGGACCAATTCCGCCTCAAGATCAAAGAAATGTAGTAATGGGCTGGAAGCCGGGGATCACGGTGGTCTTGCCGGTGTAATGGCGGACAATGGCAATCCACCCCGCTATCGCGTTCGGGCCGGCGTGCGACTGGTAGCGCGGCAGGCGTGGCCCCGCGGTGCAGGAAAGCAGTCGTCTTCTTGTTGGTCGCTGCCACGTAGTTCGTATAACTCACAAGTACATTGAAGTTAAGTTGATATCCCCCGCACCACTGGCGGCTCGGTTGGTGTGGGGGCCTCTTTCGGCGGTAGGATGAGAACAACATGCGCGACTCGGCGACGCGGGCGGGGAACCGTGCCCAAACTATGAGTTAGCCTCCTACGACCAAGCAGGCGGGCCCTGCGTGGTTCTGGGGTGCTCCCCCCGTTCGCTCTGGGATCATTCGCCGAGAATAACGTCGGTACGGTCATCCTCAGCAAGTCGGCTTCTTCGAGACTGTATGAACCGCTTCCACCAAGAGCCGTCTTGGCTCTAAGTACCGACGTTCCTGCTCCTCGGTCCGCCCTTTTTCTAGTTGGAACAACCGTTCAAACTCGTCACGTTGCTCATCGGTGATTACCTCGCGCGCGGGCATGAGCCGTCCTCCGTCTGGTACGGCTCAATCGTCTCAAAACCTAGCAGTCCTCAGCAAACGCGCAGACGGACCACTGTGTGAGTACGAGTCACAGCCGCAAGCGCGCAGTGCGAGGGTCATTGACCCTCGGCTGCGATTTTCTTCTCGATGATTGACGTCACCTTGCGTGCTTGGGTG
>Ga0207641_10001405_pt1 | contig 23727 bp, 24 predicted proteins | sample KBSSwiS62_FD_184306 | JGI IMG/M metagenome (GOLD analysis project Ga0207641, IMG submission 184306) | Switchgrass rhizosphere microbial communities from Kellogg Biological Station, Michigan, USA - KBS Switchgrass S6-2 (SPAdes) (version 2) | ecosystem: Host-associated > Plants > Roots >... | reverse complement strand
GGGTGTTTGATTGGCTATTGTTGCTTTAGGATTAACTGTCACAGTTATTGTAAAAGAACTTCCGGTACAAGTTCCGGATTTTGGAGTAACAGTATACACTACATTGATTGCTGCATTGGTTGTGTTAGTTAATGCACCGGTTGTAAACGATGCTTGATCTGTTCCAGAGCCAAGCCCGGTTATTCCTGCTGCTACAGGTGCTGGCCAACTATAAGTTGTACCTGCCGGAATAGTATTAACGCCAGTGAACGTTGCAGCATCCAAACTCACCGATCCACCAGTGCAGATTGCTGATGGTGTTTGATTGACAATTGTCGATGTTGGATTGACTGTCCAGCTATATGTATTATATAGTCCCGTACCACAACCATTAACTCCTGCTGCAGGCTCACGCCTGGTTCTTATTTGAACAATATTTGAGCCTGACAAACCAATTGTGGAAATTGAATTGCCGGGTGTGTACGCAGACCAAGAAATTCCACCATTAACACTAAATTCATAAACATCTGTAAAGTTTCCTGGAATACCCCCCGAGCCTCCGGAAAAAGTTGCTGAGACATTAGTGCCGGTACAAACTGGAGTAACAAGTGATGGGTTTATGGTTTGTGAAATAGGATCTGCGTATACATTGAATGTTGCAGTTCCAGAATAAACACTATTACCGCATCCATCAGTTACCTTTCTTCGATAGCAATAAGTACCTGATAAAGCGAAGGCCGGTGGGTCATAACTTGTGCCATTGTTTGTTCCACTTGCAGGCGCCCAAGTCCCACTACATCCTGCGCCTGCCTGATAACTTTCTTCCCATTGGTAGGTGTAGGGTGGATTTCCACCTATAGCCGGCCCATAAGGAGGACTTGTCCCGCCAATATTTGCATTGCCTCCTATACAAAAGTTTCCGCCAGTTGTATTTATTAATCCCGGAGTCAGTGGACCATAGACAATAACACTAAAAGAACATGTCGATGTAATATTACAATTATCGGTAGCAGTCCATGTTATTGTAGAATTGCCAATGCCGAAAACTGCACCATTTAAAGTTTGATTTGATGCAGCTGTAACTGGACCTGATGAAGTAAATGTCAAATTAACTGTTCCAGTACACACTCCATCGTCCGTTGCTGCTGCATCAGGAATTAGTCCAACATTATTTGTATAAGTTGATCCAGATAATAAACAAACCGATTGTGGATTAGGAGTCGGACAAGTAATTGTCGGCGCTAAAACTTTTTCCGCATCAACTACAATTGGTTTCTTTACAACACGAATACGCCGCGAACTTTGTTTAGTCGCTACACTATCTTTTGCAACCGAAACTTTTTGCGGAGAAAATATTTTTTTGAAAAAATTTTGTGGAACTGTTTGCCCGATCAGGAATACACCAAAGCCCATTACGATTAGCCCAATAAGTATCGCCTTCCTTTTATGAATAAATTTTCTAAAGGAGTTTTTAGATAAAGGGTTAATATTTCTCACGCCGCCAGCCAATTTCTCTTTATAAACTTTGGTTTGTTTATAAAAGCTTCATGGGTAACAATAGATCGTTTTAACATAATGGTACGGCTTGTTCCAATAAAGCGTTTATACTTTACTAATCAGTAACAAAAAAGATTTTTCAAATAGGTAATTGGAAAAGGATGGGCAGCATTAACAATGCTGACGTTTGGAATCTATAGTTGTGTTGCGGGAATTTTATTTCTGCTGAACTAACGAGAAATAAAAAAGAAATAAATTCTTTGTGTAAAGATTTTGAAATTTCATGTTGCGGTTTTAGGGTTTAATAATACGGATTTTCAAGGTCACTGGGTTTCAACTCAGGTTCTTAATAGACAGGATTTTAACGAGCGATAAATCTACAAAACTAATTCTTGTTTTCCGAGTGTACATCACGTTTATTTCCCTGCTTTTTTTCCTGGGTTATTAAGGTTGCAACGTAAAATCCCTTATTCAGGAGTTTCAGGTCGGTGATGGATCAGGTTTATAAACGAAAAAGCCCGCAAGTCTGCGAGCTATTCAGTGGAGAAGTCTCCCTTTTCTTTAGTGGAGGTAATCCCGAAGGCATTCGGAATGACCTTTCTCTTTCTGTGGAGGTTACCGGAGTCGAACCGGTGACCTTTTGCATGCCATGCAAACGCTCTAGCCAGCTGAGCTAAACCCCCAATTTAATTGGATTGCAAAAATAGGGAGATTGAATTTTACTCATCAAACTTCATTTGTTTTCAATTGGCATGATTCTTATCTTTTTTTACCAGATAGTTCATTTACTATTTTGAGGATTGAATTCAATCATTAGATTTGTGTGGTATTAGTAGCTTAATCCGTTATAACTTGAAATTTTTAGTAATCATTCTTGCCATGTTGTTTTCATCCTTTGTGAAAACATCTGATCCCAAAACCGAAACGGTTTGCGGTACCTGGAAAGGATATTTCGGAACCGAAAGTGAGATCAGCTCCATCACGATCAAGATAAATCCACAAAACAAGGCCGAAATATTTTGCAACTTCAATGAAGCCTGTCTTAATACAACTGGCACTTATAAACTCATTGGCGATTCTGCCATCGTGATCTCCTGCATCCTTACAGAAAAAAAAGGTTCAGAAGTGGTATTGTATGGCAACCTCAATCGCAGCACCAGCTTTATCGATGGTCAATGGGATGGTGAAGGAAAAGAAGGTGGATGTTTTTACCTGCAAAAGCAAAGCGTTCAAACCAATCCTTGATTTTTTCATAAAAAAGGCACTGATTAGTCCGGGAAATGTAGTTAATTCCTGTGAACTATGGTTTCTTTTTGTATTAGCAACTTTTTTATTCGTTAGTCATTCGGTGAAAAAAATACAAAAGGAAACTGGTTAGATCGTCGAAAATATAACCAAAATCTTTGCCCTATGAAGGAACTATTATCATTACTTAACGAAATTCATTCTTTATCACCTGCGTTACATAGGTATCTTTCTCAAACTTTAAAATCGACGACAATTGAAAAAAAGCAATTTCTTTTGTCAGCTGGTCAGATCAACCGGCATATTTATTTTGTCGACAAAGGAGTTCTTCGTTGCTACTATATACAAGGTGAACAGGAAGTTTGTTCAAAATTTTTAAAGGAGAGAGATATTATCGTTTCTGCATCGAGCTTTTTTCTTCAAAAAGAAAGTGATGAATATATTCAGGCAATCGAAAATTCTACTCTCTGGTATCTTTCTTTTGATGAGTTACAATACATCTATAAGAACTTTCCCGAATTTAATGTTATTGCCCGCGTCCTTTCTATTAAATCTTACTTACTCAGTGAACAACGATTGATCTTTATTAGAATGAAACAATCATCAGATCGTTATAGCAGTATGTTGGAATATTTTCCTGAATTGGTTTTAAGGGTGCCTTCAAAATATCTCGCCTCATATCTTGGCATTTCAGTTGAAACCCTAAGTCGCATTCGCGGCAGCAATTATTTATTGATATTTATCAATCTGTCTTGTTTGGGTGCCTGTTATTTTAGATATACCATTTAACCAAATAATTGCTTCGCTGACTGCCTATGAATTCGGTACACTCAAAAATACCTTTGCGTGTAGTGATTTATCCTAAAGATGTGCAAAATATCACCGGCTTGGGTGATCGTGCTGCTCGCAAACTAATTCAAAATATCAAATTTGCCTTAGGCAAATCGAGATCTATGTTTTTAACTGTGCATGAATTTTGTATGTGCACAGGTATTCCTGAAGAATTGATAAAAGATTTTCTTAAATAACAATTTTTACTCTGACGTCTGAACAATTATCTTTTTCTTACCGAACTTAATTCGGGCACTATTAAGCCCCTCCCATTTTTTAAGCTTCATAAGTCTGTCTAACTCTCAATTCACATATGTGGTGATTTATTACATTCGCAGACCTTTATTTTACAGGATTTTTATTAAATAATAAAAAGTTCACAAAAAGAGAACTTTTTAAAAATAAAATTATATCTTTGACATGAAAGTTCATTTAATTAGGAAGGAAACGATCGAAAGCTATGTTGGAGGGAATGCAAGAAGTCGCTCCTCTTTTGCGGAATGGTTGACAAAGCTAAAACATGCAGACTGGGAGAGACCGGTAGATATGCGATCGACATTTGGCACAGCAGATTTGTTAGGTAAGGGTTCAAGCAGGGTTGTCTTTGATATAGGAGGGAATAATTATCGGATGATCTGCAAATATGCTTTCGGGGATAGGGAGGTTCACTTGTTTATTTGCTGGATGGGAACCCACACGGAATATGATGAGCTTTGTAGTGATAATGAACAATACACCACAAGCAACTATTAATTTAAATATCATGGCAGCGCTTAAATATACTATCATCAGGAACAAAACTCAGTATAAAGAGTATAGTAATATCCTCGAAGATCTTGTGTTTGCCGGTTCAAAAGACAAAAACATGAAGGATGAAATTGCCTTGCTCACTTTACTGATTGAAAAATGGGATGCTGAACATAATACTTTTGATGAGGTAGATCCCGTTCAGTTGCTCCATTCATTGATGCAAGGTCACAACATGAAGGCAAAAGGCCTGGTCGAATTATTGGGTATGAGCAAAGGTTACGTTTCAGATATTCTTAACTATAAGAAAGGTCTTTCCAAAGATGTGATTCGTAAACTGGCAGATTATTTTAAAGTTTCACAAGAAGCTTTCAACCGTCCCTACAAATTGGTTGTCCCGGAAAATTCACATTTACGAAATGCAAGCGTTATGAATACAAAGAAGAAACTGGTAATTGCTTGATATTTGTGTTTTTCATTATAATAATTTTAAAACTTTGAGATCTCGTTGGTCCACGCCAAAAGAAAGTCTTAAATACATTCAACAATGAAAATTCTACTCTCTGATATCGTTGTTTTGATGAGCTGCGTACGTCTATAAAAATTTCCCCGAATTTAATGTCGTTGGGGGTCAAACAAAACCCCGTCAATTGACGGGGTTGACTCAGCTTCTGGGTGACTTCCACCACCGCATCACTTCTTTGATCAGCAATGACATCAGGAAACTTACAACAGCTCCGATCATTGTCAGTACAATTGTTTTCATAATATCAGAGCTGTTGATATTTACCAACAGTATTACTAATGTACCACCGATCGTAGTGGCTTTTGTATGGGTAGGCTCACTCATTTTTTTAGAGTTCAATAAACCATTGTTGAACTATTTTTTTTCATTCTTTACCGCAGCCTGACTTACTGTTCCCGCCACGCTGCCTGCTACCGCTAAATAGCCTGCAACTTTTATGATCACGGCCGGCAACGCCATCGGCGATGCAAGTATGCCTGCGCTGAGTGCTGCCAGTGTCAAACCAATTCCTCTTAATTTCCTGAAGAACTTAGGCGTTGGTTTGTTCATACGTTTTACGATCTGGTTCATGATTTACAGATTGAATAATTAATAAGATCTTGTTTACTTTTAATAACTCTGGATGAATCAGTTCACTTAATTTTTGGAAGGCGGCTTTGGATTGTAAACCTTTCCCTTCACCGCTTAAAAATGAAACCGGGGCGATACAGCCTTTAAGTTCTCTCACTGCATCATTTGCAGGATGCACAAGGATATAACTTCGTTCAGGGACATCCAACAACATGAAATGATTTCCGAATCGTCGGCTCCATCTTTTTCTCAGTTCATAATCACCCTCAGGGATACACGAAACTTTGGGTTCATTGTTTTTCCATGGCAGCTCAATTGTAGAGCAAAGCCTGTCTCCATTTAGGAGAAGTTCCCCGTTCGTTCCATTCGGATAATATGTTCTGATCAGCTCCAGTTCCATTTTTTTAGTTTAATAGTTAAGTGAATAGAATATCGCTTACGCTCCGCTCACTTCCACCAATGCAAGCGCATTGAATGCCCCATTTTTAAGTGAATACATCGATCCATTCACCTCCTGGTAAAATTCAATTCCCAGTATAAGGAACAAAGGCTTCGTACTGTTCGCACTTACATTGTTTACAAGGCTGATCACCGCGGTTCCGCTCGCATCCCAGGGGATCAATGCTGACGTTTTTGAATCAGCAGTATAATTACCGCTTTCAAAATCGATCTCTGCACCGGCAGAAACGATCTTGAAATGTGTGGTACCACTCGGCGCTGCGATCATATTAATAGGAACGAAAGAAGGAATGCCGATACTTAATTCTCCTGTCACTCTGTTGACTGTTCCTATGAACGGCGCAAACAATGTTGTGCCCAGTTTGCTGTTAACATTGAATTCAAACCCCTTCAGAAATTCGGCCTCACCATCGATAACATTTCGAAATCCTCTTGGATTTATTTCATCAGCCTTGATCACCCGCATCATTTCTTTCGTGAGCCTGGCTATCATCCGGCTGTCTGAAACATTTTGAAGAAGAGAACGCAATGCAGTTCGCAGATACTTCCCCGCCTTTCCCGCTCTTCCAAACTCTGCACCGTTTTCACGTGTTCTCTGGAATGCAGGATCATTGGCAATTCGTGTAGCATCAAGACCGCCTTTCTCCCTCGCCATAAATCCATCCTTTGATTTGTAAAATGTGATGTTGCCAAGTGTACCTTTTAAGGGAATGATTCCTTTTTGTTGTGCCATCTTTTTTTGATTTTTTGATTAAATGATCAGAATGTTTAAGGCACATTCTGTTCAAGCCTCAACATCATGATGTTTGCAATTGCACAACAAGATTAGAAAGTGATCTGTGGGAATGAAAATCACTAGACCGTTAATGCCGCATATACCGATTATCATCAGCCGTACCGTTTTGTACTCTTTATTCCGTTTGATCCAAATCTTTCCGGAATTAAAACGAGGCAATATTTATTTTTACGACGGGGCACTTCTATTTTTTAAATCATGCAGCTTGCAGCTTACTCCCAGTCATCTTCCAGTCAAAGCCCCTGATAAAGCGTCATTTTGTACTTATACGAAACTGCAATTTATCCGCCTCGCTGCTCTTCTAATTATTGTTTAATTACCTTTAGTTCAGCTTGTGTTTGCATTTTTTTTGGCGTGAATCTTCATTTTTTCAGTGAAAATCTGTGTAATCTGTGAGAACTATTTTTCTCTCACAGATTACACAGATGAACACAGATTTTATTTTTCTGTGAGAATGACAAAGGGAAATAATCCGTGATAAGTAAAACAACATGTTAAGTGCAAGCCCGGTCTTGAAATAAACTAACTGTATGAAAAAATTATTTCCTGTGTTGATACTTGTTTTATCACAATCCTTATTTGCACAAAAGCCTTGCAGCCTTCCTGTATTTCGCCAGTTTGATTTTTGGGTAGGCAACTGGGAAGCATTTGCAACAAATGGAAAAAAAGCGGGTGATAGTAAGATCAGCATCTTGCTTGACAGCTGCGTGATATTGGAAGAATGGACAAGTGCTTCTTCACAACAAGGATTAACTTATTCGGGCAAAAGTTTCAATATGTATAATGTTGCTACTAAGCAATGGCAGCAAACCTGGGTTGATAATACAGGAAACACAACTGAATTTTTAAGAGGAGCCGGCAGTGATGGTAAGATCGTTTACTATGCCGATAAAGTAATGGATCCAAAAGGTAAAAATTTTATGCGTAGATTGACTTTTACAAAACTAAGTGACGACAAAGTAAGACAGTTGGGTGAGCGCAGTGATGATGAAGGAAAAAGATGGACAACCGAATACGACCTGGAATACCGGAGAAAGAAATAACCCTTCCAATAGTTTAAATTTTAAGTGAAAAAAAACCGTGATAGACGGCAGTTGCAGCAATTTAATTTTTACTGACCTTTAAAGGGAATTTGTATTAACCGGGTAGTGTCTCAGTTTGAAAAAAATGAACCACATAGACATATAGGACACAATAGAATAACACATAGTCTATGTGGAACCTTATGTTTCTACTGTTTCTATGTGGTTCAAAAAGCATTTCAGAATAACTTGGTTCAGATTGAGACACTACCATTAACCAGGTTAGATAGAACGTAAGTAATAAAAGCCTGTCTTAATAATTTTTTATAAAACAAAACTACTGTTATGAAAAAAATAACCGCTGCATTTATTGTATTGTTCGCAATTATTACGAGTGCCTCTGCACAAATGGATCTGCCACCAAGCGGTGGTAATCCAAGGGCAACATTGACTGAAGAAGTTGGCATTACAAGCATTACCATAAAATATTCCAGACCCGATGTAAATGGAAGGGAAGGAAAGATATGGGGTACGCTGATAACCTACGGGTTTACTTTACAAAATTTAAACACAAATAAGAATGATATGCCCTGGCGTGCAGGTGCCAATGAAACTACCACCATCACATTTGAACATGATGTGAAAGTGGAAGGGAAAGATATAAAGGCTGGTACTTATGGGTTGTATATGGCTGTGTATCCTGAGAAGGTTACCCTTATTTTTTCAAAGCAGGCGGATAATTGGGGCAGCTTTTTCTATGAAGAAAAAAATGATGTATTGCGTGTAGATGTAAAACCGGTCGCACTGGATAAAAGTGTGGAATGGTTGAAGTATGAATTTATCGAGCAAAGAGAAAAATATTGTGTGATCGCTTTACAATGGGAAAAATTATCCATTCCATTCAGGGTAGATGTTGATGTTGACAATATCGTATTAGCAAGAATGAGAGAGCAGGTAAACGGTCAGCGGGGTTTCAATCCACTTCTTCTTACTGCGGCAGCAAATTATTTTCTAAATAAGAGTATCAACCTTGATGAGGCATTAGGCTGGGCACAAAGAGCCGCCAACTTCAAAAGTTTTTCAACATTAAATACATTGGGAACTGCATATACAAAGCTAAACAGGTTAAAAGAAGCTGATTCTACTATGAATGAAGCACTGGTATTTGCCGTTCCAGGTCAATTCCAGCAATATGGTCGTTCCCTGGTGACTGCAAAAAGATTAGATAGGTGGATGGAAGTGCTTACTGCTACACAAAAAAAGAGTGGTGATGCTTTTATGGTCAATGCCGGCTACATGTCCTACTACTCTGCAAAGGGAGATTTTAAAAAAGCATTAGACTATGCAAATAAGGCATTGGCCCAGGCACCAAATGATGCTGCAAAGACTGCTATGGATGGAAACATTGCAAAACTGAAAGAAGGGAAAGATATTAACCAATAATAAATTCTTTGTCAATGAAAAGAATATCGATCGCCTTATTGATCACATCGGTACTTGTGATCTCGCTCTATTCTTTTTCCCGTAAGAATAAAGAAAGTTCAATTGCAATTGTGTACACCTGTCTTCCATGTGGATCCGGTTGTGATTCGGCGGTATATGATAAACCGGGCACTTGCAGTCATTGCAATATGAAGCTCGTTGACAAGTCAACAATTGTACATAAGAATATTGAACCCGATAAAATGTGTTCGCTTGTTGAAAAGAATGTCGTGTTCCTTGACGTTCGCACAGTTGCAGAATTTAATGGTACTTCCCCGGATAAATTTGGGGCAATAAAAAATGCGATCAATATTCCTGTACAGGAATTGGAGTCAAGGATGAACGAACTGGAAAAGTACAAGGACAAAGAGATCATTGTTTATTGTTCACATAGTCATCGCAGCCCAAGAGCCAGCTATATGCTTACACAAAACGGGTTTAAAAAAGTGACGAACATGCTGGGTGGCATGAGTGTTTGGAAAGACCAGGTAAAGAAAAACGATTGCAATCAAAGATTATATCAACAACAATAATTTTAAAACATAAATAAAGAAGCACCATGAATAATGCAATTAGCTGGTTCGAAATTGGAACTACGGATCTTGACAGGGCAACAAAATTTTATGAAACGATTTTTGGTGTAAAGCTAAGTCAGCTTGATCTTGAAAATATTAAAATGCGAATGTTCCCCTTAGATGATATGATGACAGGAGTAGGAGGTGCATTAGTATTTACAAATGGATTTCATAAACCCTCTTCAACAGATGGACCATTGATCTACCTGAATGGAAACCCTGATGTGCAAAATGTATTAGATAAAGTAGAAGCGGCCGGCGGAAAGATCATGGTTCCAAAAACTGAGATCAGCCCAGAATATGGTTTTATGGCTGTGATAATAGATACAGAAGGAAATCGTATTGGGTTGCATTCCGTTCCCAAACAGTATTTATAAAAATGCGTCTCACAGATGTCACAGATTTTCACGGAAAAGATAAATCTGTGTTCGTCCGTGTAATCTGTGAGAAAGAAGAAAATGGATGTAAACGATTTAACATATAAAATAAGAGGCGCAATATTCAAAGTTCATAAAACCTTAGGTCCTGGATTACTCGAAAGTGTTTATGAAGCTGCATTGGTGTATGAGCTTATGCAACTTGGTTTAAAAGTTATCTCACAAATAGGACTACCTGTCAATTATAATGGAGTGCTACTTGAATTAGGTTTTCGGATTGATATTATTGTTGAGGATTCAGTAATAATAGAAGTAAAATCGATTGAAACTTTACATGATGTTCATATGAAGCAAGTGCTTACGTATCTGAAATTGTCAGGTAAGAAACTTGGATTCCTTGTAAATTTCAATGTAAGTAGTCTAAAAGATAAAGAAAGCCTGGTAAGAATTATTAATTGACATTAGAAATATTCTGTGTTAATCCGTGTAATCCGTGAGAAAATAAATATATGGCTTACAATGAGAAACTTGCTGACCTGACAAGAGAGCTTATTGCTCAAACACATAAAAATGTAGAAGAGAAAGCAATGTTCGGGGGCTTATGCTTTATGGTAAATGATAAAATGTGCGTTGGTGTAGAAAAAGAAAGATTGATGGTAAGACTTGATCCTGCAAAATATGAGGAAGTAATAGAAAAAGATGGATGCAAGCCAATGGATTTTACCGGCAAAGTGATGAAAGGATTTGTTTTTGTAGATGCAGATGTGTTGACCACAAAAAAGAAATTGGAATATTGGGTAAAGTTGGCGCTGGAATATAATAAGATCGCAAAAGCAAGTAAAAAGAAGACAGCAAAGAAAAAGAAATGAAATACAGTCTTGAAAGATCTTATCAAATACTTGAAAGAACTCCATCAGTTCTGAAAATATTGCTAAATGGACTGGATGATGGCTGGGTAATGAATAATGAAGGGCCCGATACGTTTTCTCCTTATGATGTGATAGGACATTTAATTCACGGAGAAAAAACGGATTGGACAGCAAGAACAAAAATTATTTTGGAGTTTGGCTTATCAAAACCATTTGTTCCATGGGATCGCTTTGCACAATATGAAGAAAGCAAAGGCAAATCATTATCGCAGTTGCTGGATGAATTTGAAAGAGTGAGAAAAGAAAATGTATCATGGCTGAAGTCATTGCATTTAACAGAAGCAGATCTTGATAAAAAAGGAATGCACCCGAAACTTGGGGAAGTGACATTAAGAAATCTATTGGCCACCTGGGTGGTGCATGATCTCACACATATTGCACAAATAACAAGGGTGATGGCGAAACAATACAAAGAAGAGATGGGGCCATGGCCCGAGTTTTTCAGGATACTGGCCTTTTGAAAGTATCTTATCACCGTCTGTCATAAATGGCTTTCCTTTACGAGGAGTATCAACTTACCTTTCTAATAATTATTTCATTTAACAAAATTGTTTATGAAAAGAAATATTCTTGCTGTAATTGTGTTGTTCATGATCACACTCACAACAAAAAGCCAGGATGTCATCGTTTCCCCGCAATGGGTAAATGATAACATGAGTGATCCCAATCTTGTTATTATTCAACCAAGTTTTTTAAAACTTGATTATGATAACGAACATATAAAAGGAGCCAGGTATCTCTGGCCAGATTGGTTAACGGCAAACTCTCCCGAAGGAACTTATAATCCACCTGATCCAAAAGAAGCAACAAAAGTTTTACAGGGTCTTGGTATTAATAAGAATTCTAAAATTGTTTTATGTCATGCATTTGGTGATGTTAGCATTACTGCAAGAATGTTTATTACATTGGAGAACCTGGGACTGAGAGATAAGGTCTATTATTTAAATGGCGGATTAGTTGCATGGAAAAAAGCCGGCTTTCCTGTAACTAAAGAATTGCCTGTTGTTAAAAAAGGAAATTTTGTAGCAACACCTTCTACTCCGTTATTAGTCGATAAAGATTATGTGTTGAATTCATTAAAAACAAGATCAGCCGAAGTGGTGGACGCAAGAATGAAAAGATTTTATGATGGTGATCCAACAGGTAATCCTCGTGATGGTCATATCACAGGTGCATTAAACCTTGCGTATACTGATATGATCGATTCAGCAAATAATATTAAGCCCGCTGAAGTATTACAAAAAAACTTCCTGGCTGTATTGCCTGATAAGAATAAAGAAGTTGTTACTTACTGTTTCATCGGGCAGACTGCCAGTGTTATTTATCTTACGGGTCGTTCGCTCGGTTATAATGTAAAAGTGTACGACGGCTCAATGCAGGAGTGGAGTAGGATACCTGAATTGCCAATGGAAAAAACAAAAAAAGAATAATTGATTTTAAATATTCCCATCATGTACCTTTGAATTCAATTCTATGGGAGTCTTAAAACAAATAGCAGAATATCTCTATCTGCGTAAGCCGGATCCAGACAGGCCTAATACGAATTTTATTAGAAAAATGCATTGGATAAACAGGACAAGCATCCTGATCTTTATTTTGTGCCTGATCATACTGGCAATAAAATTATTTTCTTAATGTAAAATCGTGGATGAGTTGCGCAGCTTTTGCAGACGCATTTCCTTTTTCACTTAATATATTTTTCAGATCAGTATAATCTTTTTTCAGCTGTGAAATTCGTTGTTCATTCGTGAGTAATTCGTGTAATTCGTGCTCAAGGTTTTTCACATTCATATCATGCTGTATCAATTCTTTTACCACTAATTTATCCATGATAAGATTTACTAAAGAAATGAATTTCACTTTCACTAATCGCCTCCCAATTTCATAAGAAAGAAAGGAACCTTTGTAACAAACTACTTCAGGCACCGCAAACAAAGCTGTTTCGAGTGTCGCCGTTCCTGATGTTACTAAGGCTGCCTTAGCCTGTATTAAAAGATCATAAGTTTTTCCCGAGACAGCGCTTACATTATTATATGGATCTAATAAAGAAGAATAAAAACCATCATCAAGTCCTGGAGCTTTGGCAACAATGAACTGATAAGAGGGAAATGCTTTGCTTACTCCAAGCATTACCGGAAGTTTTTTTAAAATTTCCTGTTTGCGACTTCCTGGTAGCAAAGCGATAATTTCTTTTTCGCTAAACTTTTCACTTTTCACTTTTGACTTTTCACTTTCTATCACTTCCACAAGCGGATGCCCCACATATTCCACGTCCCAGTTCCATTTGTTTTTGAAATAGTCTTTTTCAAAAGGAAGTATGACGATCATTTTATCGATCGTTTCCTTCATCATCTTCACACGGTTCTCTTTCCAGGCCCATACTTGTGGTGAAATATAATAGATAATGCGCAGTCCTTTTTGTTTTGCCCACTTTGCAATGCGAAGATTGAAGCCAGGATAATCAATAAGAATTAGAGTATCGGGTTGAAATTGTTCAATATCTTTTTTGCAAAACTTCAGATTTCGAAGAATGGTAAAAATATTTTTTATCACTTCCCAAAAACCCATAAAAGCAAGTTCACGGTAATGCTTTACGATTTTGCCGCCGGCTTGCTGCATTTTATCGCCACCCCAGCAGCGGATAGTTGCGGCCCCATCAAGCTTTTTTAATTCTTTGATAAGATTGCTGCCATGCAGATCACCTGATGCTTCACCTGCTATTATGTAATACTTCATTGCAGGTCGCAAAATACGTTAAATGATTTACAGCATTTAGTAGGAAATAAAATGTCTTTTTATGAATAAAGCTCTCAAAGGCGCAAAGAATTTCTTTACGCCTTCGTTTTTTATCTTTGCGGTCTTTGCGTGAAATAAAAAGCTGAATAGGGATAAGGAAGCACAAGAGTGCGACGCAAGGAACGATAAATAGAATTACAGATGCAGGATTAACTAAATAAAAACTTTAATGATCAGGATCGCTATACCATACACAAGTGTAGTGGCAAAGATTCCTTTAGCCGTTTTGTCGCGGTGTGTATTTATGTATATAGTAAACAACACTGCATTTGCTAAAAGGCAAAGAGCTCCCACCGAAGTGATCAGCCCCCTGGTATTGAAAAAATAGTCAAGGAAGTCCATGAATTCAAATGAAGAAAACTTTAGAAAGTAAACTATGATAAGGCCAAGCACAGGCCCCATCAGTCCAAGAACTAATCCAAGCTTAAGGTCATCTCTTTTTAGGATAAATGTTGCCACGTTTTTTCAAATTTAGATTTAAGAACGTAATTGGTCATATCAAATTGTACAGGAACCACACTGATATAATTATTTGCCAGCGCCCATACATCAGTATCCTTGCCTTTATCAAAATTTACAAATTCACCAGTGAGCCAGAAATATTTACGACCATGCGGATCATGTCGTTCAATAAAATCCTCTTCATATTTTGCATAAGCCTGGCGGCAGATCATTATTCCTTTTATCTCTTCGATCTTTGCCATCGGGATGTTTACATTCAGGATCATATGCTTGTCCTGTTCTCCTGAAAGTAGTTTCTCAACAATGATGCGGGCATATTTTTTTGCTGGTTCAAAATCAGCTTCGATGCTATAATCAAGCAATGAAAAGCCAACAGAAGGGATACTTTCAATGGCCGCTTCAACAGCAGCAGACATTGTTCCTGAATAAATAACATTGATGCTATGATTGGCCCCGTGATTGATACCACTTAAACAAAGATCAGGTTTACGATGAAGCACTTTGTCAACGGCCAGCTTCACACAATCGACAGGCGTACCGGTGCATTGATAAGCTTCTATTCCCTCAAAAAAATTTACGGGGGTTAACCTTAACGGTGATCCGATAGTGATCGCATGACCCATTCCTGATTGCGGTTTATCAGGCGCCACTACAATTATTTTTCCAAGATCTTTTACGGCTTCCACCAGGCTTCTGATACCCGGCGCCGATACTCCATCATCATTAGTGATAAGGATCACTGGTTTTTCTTTTTTCTTAGCTGCCGATCTTTTTACCGTTGCTTTTGCTGGTTTCTTAGTTTTTGACATAGGTTCTTATTCTAAAGCAAAAATGTTTTGTTTTTCCCGGCTTGCCAAATGGAATTATTAAAATGTTTTTTTGATAAACCAAAAAAATTAGTATTTTGCAGCTAACTCAATTAGTTTCTTATGAATATTGCCAATCAAAATCTGAAATACCTGCGTAAGTTGCGTGGCTGGACACAACAGGAATTTGCAGACAAACTTCGTATCAAGCGATCATTGCTGGGAGCTTATGAAGAAGAAAGAGCAAAGCCGAATTTTGATGTATTGGAGATCGTTTGTGATATTTTCAAACTTTCTATGGATGATGTTTTAAGAAAAGACCTTAGTGAGAACAAAGGAAATTACCTGGCAAAAAGAAGAGCCCTGAAGCTTGCCGGAGGCAGACCGGATATTCCTTTTGTACCAATGAAAGCAGCAGCTGGTTATTTAAATGGCTATGCAGATCCTGATTATATTGATGAATTGAACACCTTTACGTTACCGATGTTATCAGGTGGTAATTATCGTGCATTTGAAATTATGGGAGATTCAATGTTACCAACTCCGAGCGGATCAATAATTGTTGGAGAAAAGGTAGAAACGCTGGATGAAGTAAAAAATAACTATACATATATAGTTGTATCAAAATCTGAAGGCATCGTTTATAAAAGAATTGATAAAAACAATAAGGCGAAAAATAAACTTACTCTTGTAAGTGACAATCCTTCATACCAACCCTATCATATAAATTCAGATGACGTATTGGAATTGTGGCAGGCATCAGTAGTTATCAGCCGTGCTGTATCCCAGCAGCGATGGGATATAAATCAATTGGCCAACATTGTTACCAATTTACATCAACAGGTGAGTACTTTGAAAAAGAAGATGAACTAGCTTAATATCAATGAATTAGCTTCTATTTGAGAATAGCAATATTACTTATGCAGGCAAAATTTATTGAATTATATTTGTCGTTAGCTAATTAACTAACTGCATGGCTTTTAAACGCCTTCTTCTTGTACCCTTGATGATGGTAATGTTTCTATATGGTTTTTCCCAAACCAGGGATATGCCTGCGGTTAAAACATATCATTCTCCAAAAATTGACGGAAACCTTGATGACACAGTTTGGCAAAAAGCTCCCATAGCTACAAATTTTATTCAAAATTTTCCTAAGGCAGGTGACCTGGCCACAGTAAAAACTGAGGTAAGAATTCTTTACGACAATTCGTCCATATACATTGGCGCTATGCTTTATAATGATCCTCATTTAATAAGAAAGCAATTAACTGCAAGGGATGAAGAACAGCAATCTGATGTAGATTATTTTTCTGTTTTTTTTGATACTTATAATGACAATCAAAACGGTTTCCAGTTCCTAGTTACTTCTGCAAATGTGCAAACAGATGCAAAATTATCTTCGAGCTTCACTGGTGAGTTTAATTCGTTTGGTGATAAAACCTGGGATGCTGTTTGGGAAAGTAAAACAAAAATGCTTGATAATGGATGGTCGGTGGAAATGCGGATCCCTTATTTCTCTTTGCGATTTCCAAAAAAGGATATCCAGGATTGGGGCATTCAATTAATGCGATTCACAAGAATAAATAATGAAAGCTCCTTTTGGAACTTTTATGACCCTAATGTGAATGGTTTTCTAAACCAGTTTGGTGATCTTACTGGTCTTAAAAATATTGAACCTCCATTGCGTTTAAGTTTTTCCCCTTATTTATCCGGCGGCGTTAATATTTCTCCTTCCCCTAACGGCAATAAAACCGAATGGTTGAAAAGCGGTGGTATGGATGTGAAGTATGGAATAAGTGAAAGCTTTACCCTTGATGCAACGATCATCCCGGATTTTGGACAAGTGGTTTCTGACAATGTGGTAAATAATCTAACTCCTTATGAAATCAAGTTTGAGGAGAACCGGCCTTTCTTTACTGAAGGCACTGAACTTTTTAATAAAGCAGGATTATTTTATTCAAGAAGAGTAGGAGAGATGCCGCAAAGATTCAATGCAATCCGAAACTATGCTCAAAACAACCCCAACTATGAGATCATTGAAAACCCCGCGGTGACCAGTTTGTATAATGCGATCAAGTTTTCTGGCCGCACTGAGAAGAAATTGGGACTTGGTTTTTTTAATGCGATAGCACAAAAAGAAAGAGCAATTCTAAGAAATGTAACCAACGGCAAGGATAGCAGTGTTGTAACCGAGGCGCTTGCTAACTATAATATTATTGTTGTTGACCAGGCATTAAAGAACAGGTCCTATGTAACGTTTACCAACACGAATGTAATACGTGAATCCATTAACCGGGATGCAAATGTTTCTGCTTTTGATTTTAGTTTTTTTGATAAAGAAAATAAATTTAATGTTCGTGGTGCTGCACGATACAGTAAAATTTTTGGTGATGCAGGTTATGATGGTTACAGCACAAGCTTGCGGGTAGGTAAAGTAAGCGGCAAACTCCAATATTATGTTTCGAACCTTATCGAATCAGATAGATATGATCCGAATGATCTTGGAATTTTGCCTGCTGCAAATGAAGTTTCTTATACCGGGCAAATCAGCTACAATCAATTTACTCCGAAAGGGAGTTTTCTTTCTTATAATTATAAACTCACTTCAAGCTATGGCTGGCTATACAAACCCTATGCTTATAACTATTTACGAATAACAGGGTCAGCATTTTGGTTTTTTAGAAATTTTTGGGATGTTAGTCTTACGGTTGGTACATTACCCTTTGGAGAAAATGATTATTTCGTTTTGAACACTCCCGGCCGCTATGCAAAACGACCACCCTTTAGTTTTGCGGAAGTAGAAGGAAGTTCCGATAGCCGCAAAAAGCTTTTTTTCAGTTATGATCTTCTTGGCTCTGTGTTTCATATCCCTGAAGCGCATGATTATTACAAATATGAATTTGGCCTTCGCTATCGCTTCAATAATAAAATAACAATGGAAATAAGCAATGCCGGTGAAACAGAATCAGATTATATTGTTTTTGCAGGTAGAGAAATAAATGGAGAACCTATAATTAGTTTTGTCGACTTTAATGATATCACTTCTATCTATTCGGGGATTTACAACTTTACACCACGAATGAATTTGACAATGCGGGTAAGACATAACTGGAGTAAAGTAATTTATAAACGGTTTGCAAACGTTGATGAAAATGGAAAGGATATTCCCCGCGCATTTATTCCCAACCAGGATGAGAATGTGAACTTTTTTAATCTCGATGCATTCTTCACATGGGATTTTCGCCTGGGTAGTCGTCTCGTATTTGGATGGAAGAATTTTTTGGGGAATGATGAATATGTTGACGGTATGACGTATAAAAAATATTTGAATAACCTTGCCCAGACAATCGACCTTCGCCATGGCAATGAGTTGACTCTTCGTTTTATTTATTTTATTGATTTCAACACGCTGAGAAAAAAGCATTGATCACTGTACTTGCATGATCCCGTTTTCAACAATAGCAAAAACATTTTCTCCTTTTTGTGCATCAACATTTACACAACCTGTAAAACGACTGAATGCAGGAAGTATTCCAATATTATTTCCAAAGTAAAAACAAGGGAATTGTAGAAACTGTCTTCCACGACCACGGATACTAATACCGGGATGAATATGACCGCAGAAAGTATAATGCGTTTGATCTTTTACGGATGCATCCTCGGGATCATGGCAAAATGAAAAATCACCAATATCAAGGCAATCTTTTGTTTCAATTCGCATTTCATTGTACCAGGTTTCTTCCAATATATCATGATTGCCATTTACAAGGATCATTTCCAAACCATCAAGATCATTTCTCCATTTTTTAAAAAGATCCATTTCCTTATTTGATCTGCTATGTGAAAGATCGCCGGCGATGATCAATTTCTCTGCTTTAAAAAATAATATTTGGGTAAATAGTCTTTGAAGGTCTTCTTTAAAAACATTTTGCGGTACTGGTATTCCGGATTTTCTGAAATGACCCGTTTTGCCAATATGCAGATCAGCAATGATCAGCGTCTTTTGTTTTTCCCAATACATCACCCTTTCGGGACTTAAAACAAAATCATTTTCATTAATGGTATAGGCAACAAGGGCATTCATAAGAAGGAAGCTAAATTAATCCTTTATCAAATATGTAGTAATAGCAACTTACAAGTATTCAGTATCCAGTATCTAGTATCCAGCACTCAATTCCGCCTGCATCTTCTTTATCCTATCTTCTAATTTTTCCGAAGAAAGATCTTCCCGCATGCTATCCACTTTTATGGGAAAACAGAAAGGAGTATATCGTTCAGGAAAAGTGAGAATGATCTTTGAATGCTGAATCCGGTTCAGCATATCACGCAATCTTGTTTCTTCCATTTGTTGAGCAAAGACTTCATTATATGCTTGCCGTAACAATAAATTATGCGGCTCATATTCATTAAAGACATTGAATAATAAAGAAGCGGAAGCCTGGAGATGCCGGGCTTTTTTTCTTTCACCCGGCATGCCTTGAAAAATCAACCCACCGATAGTAGCGATATCACGAAATTTTCTTTTTGCCATTTCAGTACTGTTTACGCTACGTTGAATGTCTTCAAATAAATTTTCAGGAGAGAATAGTTCATACACATTTGAATCATCCAATGGTATCGGTTGATCACTTAATAATTCAAAACCATAATCATTCATGGCAAATGAAAAAGTAATGGGAGTAATGCGGCTGATGCGATAAGCAAGAATTGCCGCCATGGCTTCATGAACCAACCTTCCTTCAAAAGGATAAACAAATAAATGATGCCCTTCATCTGTTTCAATTTGTTCTATCAGCAATTCATTTGCTTTTGGTAAATGAGAAAGGTCCTGTTGTAATTCAAAAAGTGGTCGTAAAATTGTTAGCTCCTCAGCTTTGTTGTGAGTAGTGAATGGTGAGTGGTGAATTTTATGTTCACTCACTACTGACAACTCACCACTCACCAAATTCAGTGTTTCCCTCAGCTTCTTTCCCAAATTTGCACTCAATGGCATGCGACCGCCCTGCCAACTTGGAACAATAGATTTTTTTGCAGTTGATTTACGAACATAAGCAGTCATATCTTTTGAAGAAACATATTCCAGTTTTCTCCCTGCTAAAGAAAACACTTCACCGGGTGTTAAGCGACTGATAAACCATTCTTCGATCACTCCAATAAAGCCGCCATGTAATAATTGCACTTTCATCATCGGCTCGCTGACAATAGTACCAATATGTAGGCGATGTCTCATAGCGATCTTTCTTGAAGTAACCCTGTATACATTATCAATTACTTCTACTTTTTTATATTCATCATATTGTTGCAAGGCATTACCTCCGGAAGTAAGATTGTGTAATATTTGTTGCCATTCATTTCCTGTTATTTCACTATAACAATAGGTCGACTTTATTTCTTCAAAGATCTCATCAGCAATAAAACCATCCGAGATAGCCAGTGTACAAAGCCATTGCATCAGTACATCATAACATAACAACATCGGTACACGGCTTTCAATTAATTCTTCTTTGATCGCAGATTTTAATGCAGCAGCTTCTATAAGTTCAAGAGAATGCGTTGGTAAAAAATAAATTTTACTAATAGCATCAGGTTGATGACCACTTCGACCGGCACGTTGTAAAAAACGAGCCACCCCTTTTGGCGAACCAACCTGTATCACTGTTTCTACAGGTCGAAAGTCAACGCCAAGATCGAGTGAGGCTGTACATACAACGGCTTTTAATTTCCCAGTATGTAAATTTTCTTCCACCCATTCACGTAATTCTCTTTCAACGCTGCCATGGTGCAGTGCAATGGCGCCAGCAAGATCAGGTGATACATTTAATATTTGCTGGTACCAGATCTCACTCATTCCACGTGTATTGATAAAGATGAGTGTGGTTTTGCTTTCATGAATGATCGGAAGGATCTTATGAACGAGTTTAATTCCAAGATGACCGGCCCATGGATATTTTTCAATTTCATCTGGAAAAACAGATTCAACTTCTATCTGCTTTTTCATTTCAGCCTTCACCATTACTCCTTTTTTCTTTAAAGGAGATAGCAGCACTTCACTTGCTTCTTCAAGATTCCCGATCGTTGCGCTGATTCCCCAAACCGAAAGAACAGATCGGAAATCTGGGGTCGAAAAGTTAGAAAGCGGATCACTCTTTTTTACAGTTTGTTCTTTTTCTTCCTGTCTTTCCGACTTTCGGTCTTTCTGACTGTTAACTATTCTCGCAATCGCCAACTCGACTTGTACGCCTCTCTTACTTCCCAGTAACTCATGCCATTCATCAACAGCAATAATTTTTAAAGAAGAAAAAATGTCTGCATACCCTTTTTGACCAATTAATAAATGAAGGCTTTCCGGCGTAATGATCAGCACTTCCGGCATTTGTTTTTTTTGCTTTGCTCTTTCAGTGGTTGATGTATCCCCATTTCTTATTCCAACTTTCCAATTCATACCGAGATCCCCGATCACCTCTTCCATCGCACGACCGATATCAGTTGCCAGTGCACGAAGCGGGGTTATCCATAATAATTGAAGACCACTGTTTTTTATTTTTCTATAATCATCGGGATGATGATTGATAAAATCAATAATAGCACCGAGAAAAACAGAATAAGTTTTACCACAACCGGTTGGTGCATTTACCAAACCGCTTTCACCATTAACAATATGCTGCCAGCTTTGCTCCTGGAATAGAAATGGCTGACGCCCTTTTGAAGAGAGCCATTCAACTATCACTTTATATCCGTTTGTCCGGTACAGGGTCATGGAGAATGTCAATTTAAAACATTATTTTCTAGCTATTGCAACTAAAAAAATAAACGTAAAAATTGTTTATTGATGGTCATTCTACTTCAAAACATTTCCTTTAGCATGAGAATCTCTGTAAATTCGGGCTCGTCAGTCCTACACCGCTTATGGATGCTGAAAGTCCTTATCCGCATTTATTGATTAACCATATAAGAATAACAGCTTCATGCCGGGGTAAATGACAAACCAATTCCTCACCTGTGAACTTGCTCTGAATTTATTTGGTGATTACTTAATGCAAACGGATATACTTGAAAGGATTGTTTGGAATATTAACTGTTTTATGCTCCGTGATTGTAGGTTGTACGCCACCCCCAAATGATATATGCACCGATGCAACTGCCATACTTCCAAACGGTTCATGCAATTCGGGAACTACAGTTGGTATGGTGGATAACTGGACGGGTTCTGTTGGATGCCAGGGTGGTGGGCAACATCCTGACGTGTGGTATAGTTTCACTGCAACCGGTTCGCAAGCTCAATTCACGATTACAACAACAGCTCCCTGGTCGGGAGATGTTGAGTTGGTTTTGGCTACAGGAACTTGCGCTGGCGGATTTGCAATCATTGGCAGCCAATGTGGGCCCTCATCTTTAAATGCAGTATTCAACGGGATACAAATTGGGACTGTTTACTACTTCACTATTTCAAATACTAGTACGGGAACGCCTGGACCGTTCCAGGTTTGTGTTACGAATACAACGCCCCCTCCTCTCGCCGGTCAGGACTGTAGCAATGCCGCTATTTTATGTAATAGGAACAGCTTTTCGCAGCCAACATCGAATGCTGGTTTTGGTATGCAGGAGGTTAACCAGGCAAATTCTTGCTGGCTTGCTGGTGGAGAAAGACAATCAAAATGGTTCAAATTCACGATTGGTTGTACTGGTACCCTGGAATTCAGCATCTTACCTGTAAATAATAAGTGTCAGGATAATGGTCCAAATGCCGGAGATGACTACGATTTTGCCGTATGGGATGTAACTACTTTAGGATGTCCAACAGTGTCAAACTCGTCACAACAGGCTATTGCTTGTAACTGGTCATTAAACAAGGCAACGACAGGGTTGAGTAGTTGTCCCGCTTCAGAACCTAATCCTAATGGTTGTAACAGTATCGCTCAGTGGGGTGCTCCGGTTGTAGTAACAGCTGGACATACCTATGCTTTATTGATTGATAATTTTACAGCATCGAACAGTGGCTTTACACTCACTTTCGGTGGGGCATGTGGGGGAGGTACTGCGAAAATAGGGCCCGATGCCACATTTGGTTACAATGCGGCTACCTGTGGAACTTACAATTTCACTAAAACCTGTCCCACAAGCAATTCAACTTTTCTTTGGCAATTCGGAGACGGCACGACGTCTACCTTACAAAACCCATCGCATACCTATAGCACGTTTGGAAATATTGTGGTCACCTTGCAAGTCACCGATGCTTTAGGATGTGTTGCTAATTTTGCTCAGGCCATAAATGTTGTTGCTACAGCACCGGCACCCACTGCAACACTGACGCAACCTACTTGTACAACACCAACAGGAACGATCACCATTACGTTGCCTGTACCGGCAGCAGGGATCACTTATTCAATTGATGGAATAAACTATACCAATAACACTGGGATCTTTGCAGGACTTGTTCCCAATACTTATAATGTAACCGTGAAGAATGCTTCGGGATGCATATCAGCAGCGACAAGTTATACGATCAATGCTGTTCCTTCAGCACCGGCAGCACCCACTGCAACACTAACGCAACCTACTTGTACAACACCAACAGGAACGATCACCATTACGTCGCCTGTACCGGCAGCAGGGATCACTTATTCAATT
>Ga0207641_10001404_pt1 | contig 23729 bp, 19 predicted proteins | sample KBSSwiS62_FD_184306 | JGI IMG/M metagenome (GOLD analysis project Ga0207641, IMG submission 184306) | Switchgrass rhizosphere microbial communities from Kellogg Biological Station, Michigan, USA - KBS Switchgrass S6-2 (SPAdes) (version 2) | ecosystem: Host-associated > Plants > Roots >... | reverse complement strand
GAATTCCAGCCGCCAGGTCTGCGCTGAGCAAGCCGCAATCAGCAGCCTCGTAGGCCAGTCTCCGGACTGCAGCCAAACGCAGGTTTATAGTGGTCGACGCGTAGTGCCTCTGTTCAAGGGATATACCACAGTCTTGTTGAATGCGAGCCTGGGCTCCGAACAGTACCACTCGATGAATTCTCGGATTGCGTGATCGTAGGTCCGTTGTGAGCTTCGAGACGTCAGGCTGTTCAATACGGCTGACTTCGATTGCTCAAGGTCTGGAAGCTTCAAAACATGCTTCGGTATCCGCTTGCGCCTTTCCTTGCCTTTTGCCATCGGAACGGCCTCCATTCGCCGTGGCAAAAGCATGACCCTGTTCGCAATTTCGTCTATCGCCCCCTTGGGCGTTTCTGGATACCTATCCTGATTTTTACTGGCGGAAGCCAATCCAGGTCGGTGCGTTTTGGGCCTGAAATCAACCACGGGATAGGAGTTCTTTATCCGGTTCAGCTCTGATTCCGGCGTTCACATACTCAATGTAAGGACAGATTGCCCGGGCGATCTGGGGAGAGCGCCCGGGCTACGTTCGTCAATTCAGGAGCTTCATGTAAGCGACTATGTCCGCTTGATCCTGCTCCGTGAGGACTACGGGGTTCGGAAGCGTCAAAAAGAACCGCGCGTAGTGAGCGACCACATCCTCCAGCGTTTTCGCGGAATTGTCGTGGAAATACGGTGCAGTGTTTTTGACGCCCCACAAGGACGGTATCTTGAATGAGTTCAAGTCCGATGCAGGTCCAGGTTGGTCGATTCTGCCAGTGATGAGAGCGCGCCCTGGGTCTGGGCTCCACACAACTATCTTCGTGCCATCAGGGTTCGTCCAATTGAACTGCTGGACGGGATTCCCAGCCTCGTTCAATTCCGAGACGCCGACGCTCTGAAAACGTGATCCTGCCGGGACCAGTCCGAAGGTGGCGGCAACGAAAGATGAGTCGGTCCGATTAAGCATCGGGCCGCTATGGCAGAGGGCGCAAGCACCCGTGTTCCCTCCTGGAACAAATGGCGCAGTGACAAAGAAGGTCCGGCCTCGTTTCTCAGAAGCCGTAGTTCCCTGCGGCAGGGCCGGCTGTGGGCCTCCTCCTGCATAAGCCAGCAGCTTGTACGAACTGAAAAATGACTCGCTCTGTTCAAATTGGGAGATGCCGAGCAACTCTGCTTGTGTCGGTGTCCTAGTCGCCTGATCATGCCTTTGTATCGCATGCAGTGCCTGGGTGGGAAGATTCGGATCTCTTCCATCGAGCATCAGAACCGGGTCGAGGGCGGGGGTGTTCAGCGTCGTCGGTATGCCTCGCCGAAAGACCACGGACCTGACCCTGGAATCATTCCCCACGCTGACATTCGCCGGCAAGGGAATTTCGACCAGGACGGTCGCGTCGGTCAACATGCGGTTGACGCCGTGACCCTGCCCATCGTCGCTTCCGTCGAACAAAAATAGGGGATCGGATGCGTTCCGCTGATACCGCTTCTGGGCGGATTGAGGCGAAATGGTTCCAGTGTCCGAGCTATGGCACGTCCGGCACGTACGGCCGTTCCCGCCGAAGGTTTCATTTGTGAACAGGCGCCTGTTCTTTTCACTCGAGTCAGAACTGCCTCGCTGCGCAGGTAAACTCGAGAATGTGGCGGCAAGCACCAGGATAGTAATAGTGGCTTTCATCGCGTTTTGACCTCCATGGCCGTTGATCCTTCCGAACTTTGAAGTCCCCATATCTCGGGGCATGCGGAGAACGGTTCCCAAAACAATTCGTTGTGCATGCGGAGTCTGGCGTAGGACAGCAAGCGCGTCTATGGACTGCGCATTTACCGTGGATGATTTGCGCATGATCCTGTAATTTACTGAAGCCGAAGCGGTTAGATGATCGGGTGATCCTGCTCGGCCAACACGCCGATCCGCTTTGCGTCGATTTCTTTCCAATATCGCGAGTGCTATATTTGGACTTTCTCAGGATCAAGCTATGCAGGAGACGGAAAAATCGGCGCGAGTCTTCCGTTTCGGAGTCTTTGAGGTGGACGCCGCAACCGGGGAGTTGCGCAAGCGAGGTTTGCGCATCCGGCTGCAGGAGCAGCCCGCTCAATTTCTTCTCATGCTGCTGGATCGCGCGGGAGAAGTGGTGAGACGAGAGGAAATCCGCAGCAAGCTTTGGCCGCCCGACACTTTCGTCGATTTTGACCAGGGGCTGGGCGCTTCTCTCAGGAAGCTCCGGCAGGCGCTAGGCGACGATGCAGGGACACCGCGTTACATCGAAACCATTCCGAAACAGGGTTTTCGGTTTGTGGCGCCCGTAGAAAGAATCTCTGAACTGCCTGAGGCGGCAACTGCCGCGTTGCACATCCCCACGAGAGAGTCGCCGGCTCAGGAAGTCAACCGGGAACCTGCTCAGAATCGAGGGCATCTTTCCGCCTGGTGGGCTGTGGTGGCGGCGGCGTGTTTGCTTACTTTCTTTTTGGGATGGCTGCTGCATATCTTCCGGGCCCCACCTGTTGGCCTGGGCGTCAGCACGTATACCAAGATCACTTATGACGGCGCCCCGAAGGCCCTTGTCGGAACGGACGGCAGCCGGCTCTATTTCGAAAGCACGTGGTCGGATTCCATCAGTCAAGTCGCCGTTACCGGCGGAGCGATCTCAACCATTCCCGTTCCCATCCCGTACTTTGCTTTTCCTGAAGACGTCTCTCAGGATGGATCCAGTTTCCTGATCGCTACCAACGAAAAAGGATTCGTCCTCGACCGCCCGCAATGGAATGTTCGCGTGTCGGGAGGATCGCTCCACCGGCTGCCCGACGGAGGAGGGGCGGCCTTTTCGCCAGACGGGAACTCGGTCGCCTTTCAGACAGAGAAAGGCGAGGTATGGGCCGCCCGCAGCGACGGATCCGGAGCTCAGAAGTTACTCTGGGGACAATCCTTCCCCAGTCGTTTCGTCGTATCGTCGGCCGACGGGTCGACTCGATTCTTCTCCGGTCGCGTTGCATGGTCGCCCGACGGAAGCCGGCTCCGGTTCGGGAGTCGCGACCGGCTCTGGGAAGTATCTTCAAGCGGCGCCAATCTTCACGAGGTAATTCCCGGCTGGCACCCTTCCTCAAGCCAATGTTGCGGCAGCTGGACATCCGATGGCCGGTTCTTTGTATTCCTGGACATAAGCAGGGGACCCATCGCGCACCCGGAGATTTGGGCGCTCTCTGAGCGGCGCGGCCTGATTCCGCGTTCCCCCGCCCAGCCGGTTCAATTGACCACCGGTCCGATTGCATGGGGTCAGCCCACTCCCGGCAGAGATGGAAAGACGATCTTCGCTACCGGCAATACGCTCCGCGGCTCGCTCTCTCGATATGACCGGAAAACGGGACAGTTCGAGCCTTTCCTTGACGGCATCTCCGCCCATTTCGTCTCCTTCTCCAAAGACGGACAGTTTGTCGCGTATGTGCGGTACCCCGAGGGCATCCTTTGGAGAGCTAACCGCGATGGAACCCACCCAGTGCAACTGACCGACCCTCCGATCAATGCCTTATTGCCTCACTGGTCGCCTGATGGTTCCCAGATCCTCTTCTCGGACTTCTCAGCGGGCCAGATGAACGCCTTCGTTGTCGCTGCCAGCGGCGGGAGCCCGCAAAGGCTTCTCGGAGAACACGACGCACTAGGAGATCCGAGCTGGTCGGGCGACGGAAGGAAGGTTATTTTTACGACAACGGGCCCCTTCAATCCAAAGGGGAACGTACGCATTCTGGACCTTGCCACTCATCAGATCGCTGTCGTGCCCGGATCGGATGCCATCTACTCGCCCCGCTGGTCACCCGACGGCCGGTACATCGCCGGGATGCCAGTGGGCGCGACGAGTCTGAGGATCTTCGACTTCAAGTCCCAGCATTGGTCGGAGCTGGTTCGGAAGGATACGCAGGGGACGGTAGCATTTCCGTCCTGGTCGAGGGATGGAAAATACATTTACTTCACTCGCATCCCGGCAAACGGCGACAAGGGCATTTTTCGCATCCGCACCATCGGCGGCGACCCGGAGCGCGTTGCCAACCTGAAAAGTATTGACATTGGAGGGTGGTGGGGTTGGATGGGATTGGACCCAGGCGACGCTCCGCTCGTCATGCGCGACACGGGCAGCAACGACATTTACGCGCTAACGCTGGAGCAGAAGTAGGATCGCTCTCGATACCGGCCGGAGCGCATGCCGCTTCACAATCCTCTGTTCCATCGTATGGCCGGTTCATGATCACTTGTTTCCATTCGCCGAGTCACTCACCGAGGCACATATAAGCATCGAAATGTCGGCATCGCGACTGCAATCTCATGACCTGCCGTCGAGTGAAAGTCGCAGAGCGCTCCATGACGCTGGGGCGTTTGCCGATACTCATTTGCAAGTCACTGGTACATAGGTCACTGAACCTGTTTCAGTTGCAGCACCTTACTGCTGCTGGGGATAAGCTTGCTTTCAATTCAGTTGCACAGGGAATTCAACGGTCGATGTGGTGAATCCATCATCGACCGCATTCATATCGGGAAGTCTTTGGGCAGCTCTTTACCTTTTCCCTTAAAGATTGGTCTGGGGTGGTCAACTTCCTCTTTAAGTCTCCAAACCGACGACCCTTATGATCGTTTAGCCATTTGGAACTTTCCGGCTAGCGACAATCCTCTCGCGATGTCCAAAATGAACCCAACGATGCTGGAAGCCAGAGACAGGCTGAATGGCCGCCACGAGTTCCGCGTCCTCCAACTTGCTGGGGGAGTATTACTTCGGTTCGCCAGATACCCCTGGTCCGACGCGCAGCAATCAATCGCATCGCTTAATCTATGGAGCCAGATCTAGTCACTCTCGGTGTTAGGCTTCGGCCACTGTTTCCGAGCGGAGAATCCTGATGAATTTTGGGACGTATCAGATTTCGAAGCAGATCGTGTTCGATCTCAGCGCGCCTCCAATGATAGCCGGTATTTTTTGGCTGATGGCGCGCGGATGGGTTGCATCGATCGGATTGGGCGAGACTACTGCACTCACGAAACAAAAACTCAAAATCGAATTTCGAATAGTTCTCGCGTTGCTGTACCTGGCCGTATTCGGCGAGACCCTCTACAGTTTACTGACCTAAGAGATTGCAGTTTCGATATTCGGAAGCAATTCTTTGACCGACATATCCGCGAAACCTCACATAGCGGCTAAAACGCTCAAGGCAACTCACGGACACTTTGGGCACCTGATCATTGCCGGCAACGTCTGCCACGAAGTGAAAGCGATCCCAATAACGCCCGAGTACCACCAGCCCTCCTGCCAGGTTGGGTAGATCTGCTCCGCTGCGTAAATCCTGATCACGACTCGGGCGATTTGTCCCAGCGCGCAGTTAACGCGCGTATGGGTCCGCTCTGGACTCGCCCTCAGAGCATGGACTCGGTTCCCTCGTCACTGCTTGGATTAACCTTAGCTCATGCGAATTGCGTACCAGAACGTCTCAGGACGCTTGAATCTCAAATGAGCACCAGGAGGTCCTATGGTTTCTTTGTTGCCCAGGAAGAGCACATTCTTTGAGCTTTTCAGGGCTCAGGGAACGGTGATCAAGAAAGCCACGGAACTATTCGCGGAGTTTGCGAACAGGTTCGGCGATTTTGAATCGTTTAGTGCCCGTTCGAAAGCCCTCGAGCGGGACGGGGACGCTCTTGTCCGGAAACTAACTTATGAGCTGGCGGAGGCGTTCAATACTCCGCTCGACCGGGAGGATATCCATCCTCTCATGCTGGATCTCGACAGAATCGTGAACCTGATCAACCGAGCCGTCCAGGATACGTATCTATACGGGATCACGGAAAAGCCAGCGATCATGGACGCATTTGTCTCGCTGATGCAAGGAGCTGCAGGAGAGCTAGAGCAGCTGCTCACGGTCTTCGAGCGGCGCAAGTACGTTGCGGAACTCGCGCACGCAGTGGAGAAGATTCGCGGCATCGAACATCAAGCGGACGTTCTCTATAAGGAAAGCGTTCATGATCTCTTCACGAGCGATCGGGAACGTCTCCGTGCTCTGTTTCGAGATGATTCCGATTCTGTGATCACGCTGAAGGTCCTTGCAACGAATCGCTTCATAACTAATCTCGAGAAGATCGTCGACGCCTTTCAGGTGGCGGCGAACCGAATCGAGGGCATCGCCATTAAATGGAACTGACGGATGGGCCATCAGACACTGCTTGTGGGTATCATCGTGGCCGTCGCGCTCGGCTTCGACTTCACGAACGGGATGCATGACAGCGCGAACTCCGTCGCAACGATTGTCGCCACGCGGGTGCTCACGCCGATACAGGCGGTCATCTGGGCGGCGTTCTGGAACATCGCCGCATTCTGGCTGTTTGGGACGGAAGTGGCGAAGACCATCGGCAGCGGCATGATCGACGTTCATACTGTGACTCCGTTAGTGGTGCTTACGGGGCTTCTGGGAGCAATCGGGTGGAATATTGTTACACTCTCGCTCGGAATCCCGACCAGTTCGTCGCATGCCATCATTGGTGCGTACGCCGGGGCGGCGGTCGCCAAAGCCGGGTTCGGCGTTCTACTCCCCGGAGGATGGACGAAGACCCTTCTGTTCATCGTCCTTGCGCCGCTCATCGGGTTCTTTCTTGGCGGCCTTCTGCTCGTCGTCACGAGTTGGATTCTTGAATGGGGGAAGTCATCGCCATCGCGCGTCGCCCCTTGGCTGAAGCGTGTTCGCCTGCTTTCCGCCGCAGCTTACAGCCTTGGACACGGCGGAAATGACGCGCAGAAGACGATGGGCATTATCACTGGTCTTCTCTTTTCCGCAAAGCTTATTCCCGCATTCCGCATTCCCTTGTGGGTTGTTCTTTCGGCTTACGGCGCGATGGGCTTGGGGACGCTTTTCGGGGGATGGAGGATCATGAAGACCATGGGCCATGGCATTGCAAAACTTCGGTCGCTGGATGGTTTTTGCGCCGAACTTGCGAGCGCTGCCAGCATCTTTCTTTCCACCTTGCTCGGCATCCCGGTCAGCACGACACACGTAATCACCGGTGCCATCTCGGGCACCCGGGCAGTGAGCCGCGTCTCCGCTGTGCGCTGGAATACGGCATTCAGCATTGCATGGGCCTGGGTTTTCACCATTCCCGGCGCCGCCGTACTTGCCTGGGGTCTGTACCGCTTCGCAGCGCTCTTTGGAATCCACTCTTGACGGAATCGAATCTGTGGTTCAACGATATCAAGGAAGTCGTCGGTCTGCGACAGATTGCCATGCTCGTCGTGCAGATTTCGGCTCCTGCATTTTCATTGACGTCAATCAAAGCATACTCTCCGAGTCGCTCATCGAGGCAGGATCGGGAACGGCAAGTCGGCGAGTGTCCTGCGATTTGGCCGCGAACGGTTCTGGAAAAAACGGGACGCGATGCCCGCTTTCGGGGTCTTATCTGAAATTCACCGAGCGATGCAAGCTTGATAGGTGATTGGGTCTGGAGGGTCGCCGACGAAGAACTCAACGGGGTTTCCCCCTTTACCCTCTACGTGTCCTAGGCTGTCTCCAGGATTTGCGTGTGATATTTCGGCGCAATCGCCTTCGCCTTCTCCAGAAATTCGGCCACCTGCTTTTCATCCAATTTGGGTGGAGGCGTTGTGCGGGTCGCGACTGGAACCCCGAGCTCTTGGAAGAACTTGTCATTGCCAGCCGGTGAGCAGATGCAGATCATCCGGACTGGGCGCGAGGCTGAGTTGTGAAACTGGTGCGGGGCGTTGGACGGAATATTGACTGTGTCGCCAGCACGCACGATGGATTTCTGACCACGGAAGGTCACTTGCAACTCGCCTTCGAGCAGGATGAAGGTTTCTTCGAAGTCGTGACGATGCGGGCCCGGACCGCCGCCGGGAGGCACGTGCATGTCGATCACGCAGAAGCGATTATCAGTGTCTTTGCCGGCGACGGTGATGGTATATGTATCTCCTGCAAGACCAATATGCTGGGCTGCCGGACCATTCCCCTGGGCGAGTGCAAGGCCACGGCTAAGATCGTCGGCTGGAAGTGGAGCGGACTCAGATTCTGCATCAGACATGTGATTTCTCCCTTTCTTGGAATTACCCAGGCAGGCAGATTACGCCTTCCAAATTGCTGCGGTTTGAGTTGCCAAGGCTTCGTAGCTGCGTGGCGCGTGGCCCAGAAGCTTAGTAAGGCGGGCGACTTCAGTCTCGGTCGCTTCGAAGCCGCGATCAAAGTAGCCTTGGAACATCATGCTTTGGCTCAGCAACCCCGACCTTGGATGGGTTAGTTTCGGATCTCCGACAGCAGTTCCTCGACGTGGGTCTTCTGGTCAGCCGTTAGCGGAAGGAGTGGCTGGCGAGGATATCCGCCGTAGTAACCGTTGAAGTCGCAGGCATACTTAACGCCCGCGATTCCGAGTTCCGCTGTGATGTGCTGGCTCACTTTTGCGATCTGATCCTGCTTCTCTGCTGCCAGCTTTGGATCGCGATCTTTCCAGGCGAAATAGACCTCATAGCAGGCTTCCGGCGCGCAGGCGCCGAAACCGAGGATTGCGCCTGATGCACCGGCCTCGAGGGACGGCAGAATGATCGACGCCGAGCCGGTCAGGACCTGGAATCCGATTTCCCTGGTCCGAGTCTTGATCGGCGACGCGGGAGGCGCAACTGCAACGGCCTGCCCTCCAGACAGATCAATCGCGGGAACAAACGTGGCCGGCTGGGCGAGCACCTGCTTCAGCATCCGGCCAGTTACGGCTTCGAAAACGGGCGTGACGGTCACCGTCCGCTTGGGCGTATCGCGTGTCGCACTGACGATTCCCTTGATCCGCTCGAGGCTGCCACTCGAGTCTTTGATGGCAATGATATTGGGATGATGGGCCAGCTCAGCGACCATCTCCACGGGAATCTGGTAAGGAACGCAGCGCGGAATGTTGTAGAGGACGACTGGTAGTGGTGAACGATCCGCCACGGCGCGGAAGTAGTTCGCTACGACTTCGGGGGTCATTTGAGTCGAATAGTAGGTCGGGGTCCGTACAAGCACGGCGTCGTACTGGCTTTTGGCTGCTGTTTCTGCTAGCTCCAAAACGGAACACAAGCTCTCGCGATTCAACCCCGCGATAAGGACCTTTTCCGCGGATGCGGCTTCTGCTGCGACGCGGAGCACCTCTTTAGTCTCCGCATCATCGAGCGCCGGCGCTTCGCCTGTGGAACCGAGCACAACCATCCCGGCAAGCTGGCTGCGCGAATATCGCGCTACATTCGCTTCCAGCTTGCGATAGTAGACACGCTCGTCGGGGTAGAACGGCGTGGTAACTGCGGCGAAAACGCCTTCTATCAGCATGGTTCTATTTTAGGCGAGGCGACTGACTTCCCTTTCCGGAGCCTGGTCTTCTCTTCGAGCGGCGTGCAGGTTTTGCAGTGCGTAGACCGTGATGTCTTGCGTCTGCATTGCCGCAATTCCATCTGCGGCTGCCTGCGCGGCGGCGATTGTGGTAATCGTCGGAACGCGAGCCAGGACGGCAGCTCGTCGAATGGCCTTTTCATCGAAGAAGGTGTCCTGGCCCCGAGGCGTGTTGACGATCAGCTGAATGCGATCGCCTTTAATAAGATCGACGACGTTGGGGCGGCCTTCCTTGACCTTGAAGACACGCTCAACTGAAAGCCCTGCACGCTCCAGAGCGTTGGCTGTGCCTTCGGTGGCGATGATCTGGAAGCCGAGATGGACGAAGCGGCGTGCGAGTTCAATTGCCGCCGGCTTGTCGTGATCGTTCACCGTGAAGAAGACGGTCCCCTTCGCGGGCAGAATCTGACCCGCGGATAGCTGTGCTTTCGCGAACGCCTCGCCAAAAGTCTCCGCAACACCCATCACCTCTCCGGTCGACTTCATCTCCGGTCCGAGCACCGTGTCGACTCCAGCGAATTTGCTCCAAGGGAAAACGGGCGATTTCACGTAGTAATAAGCTCCCACTTCAAGGTCTTTGCCGGAGTTCAGTTGCTCGGGCAGCAGTTCCCGGAGTTTGCGGCCGGTCATCAGCCGCGATCCGATCTTTGCCAGTGGGATGCCGGTAGCTTTCGATACGTACGGAACTGTCCTGGATGCGCGCGGATTGACCTCGATCACATATACGTGATCTTCTCCGTCGCCATCGCGTTGAATCGCAAACTGAAGGTTCACGAGGCCGACAACTTTCAGCGCCAGCGCCAATTCTCGCGTATATTTGCGGATGGTGTTCAGCGTCTCTTCGCGAATGCTCACGGCGGGCAGGACGCAGGAGGAGTCGCCGGAATGAATGCCAGCCTCCTCAATGTGCTGCATGATTCCTGCGATGATGACGTCCTCTGAATCGCATAAGGCGTCGACATCAACTTCCACGGCATTCTCCAGGAAGTGATCTACGAGGACCGGGCGCTCCTGCGAATACTCGACTGCCTGCTTCATGTACTCCGCGACTGCCTGAGCGTCGTAAGCGATGACCATTGCGCGGCCTCCGAGCACGTAGCTTGGGCGAACGAGAACCGGGTACCCGATGCGTTCGCCGACCGCGAGCGCCTGTTCAACGCTCGTGGCGGTGCCGCCGGCAGGTTGCGGGATGTTGAGGTCTTCGAGCAGCTTTCCGAAGCGCTTGCGATCTTCGGCGAGGTCGATGGAATCCGGAGAGGTACCAATGATGGGCACGCCCGCGGCAAGGAGGCGCTGCGCGAGGTTCAGCGGCGTCTGTCCGCCGAACTGAACAATCATGCCGATCTTCGCGCCTGATTGCGCCTCGTGATTGTAGACGGCGAGCACGTCCTCAAGAACCAGGGGCTCGAAGTACAGACGATCGCTAGTGTCGTAGTCGGTCGAAACAGTCTCGGGATTGCAGTTGACCATGATGGTCTCGTAGCCATCGTCTCTCAGGGCAAAGGCCGCATGGCAGCAGCAGTAATCGAACTCGATTCCCTGCCCGATGCGGTTTGGACCGGAGCCGAGGATGATGATCTTGGGTTTATCCGTCGGCGGTGCTTCGTCTTCTTCGTCGTAGGTCGAGTAGAGATACGGCGTCATCGATTCGAATTCGGCAGCACAGGTGTCGACGAGTTTGAAGACGGGGCGGATGCCTTTCTGTTCGCGCAGTTCCCTCACCTTCTTAACGCCATCGTGCCCCTCGAGATTCCATTCGGTCGCGATGCGCTCGTCGCTTAGGCCGTATCGCTTCAGCTTCCGGAGTTGCTCAGCTGAAATCGCCTCGGGTGAAACGTCGTGCAGCGATTGTTGCGCGAGAGTCACTTCCCGCAGCTGATGGAGAAACCAGGGGTCCATACCTGTGAGTCGTGCAACTTCGCGGACGCTCATGCCGCGCTCGAAGGCAAAACGTATGTAGCCGAGCCGTTCCGGTCTTGGAGTGACAAGCATCTGCGTGAGGCGCCGAGGCTCCAGCACTTCTGTGCCGGTCTTCTTGCCGGTTTCGAGAGCGCGCCACGCTTTCATCAATGCTTCCTTGAAGGTGCGCCCCATGGCCATGACCTCGCCGACCGATTTCATCTGCGGACCAAGCGTGTCATCGGCGCCGGGGAACTTCTCAAACTGCCACTTTGGAATCTTGACGACGACGTAATCGATGGTGGGCTCGAAACAGGCTGGCGTCTTGCGGGTGATGTCGTTCGGAACCTCGTCAAGAGTGTAGCCGACGGCGAGTTTGGCAGCGATCTTTGCAATCGGAAAACCGGTTGCCTTCGACGCCAAGGCTGACGAACGCGACACACGCGGATTCATCTCGATAACGATCATCCGGCCGTTGGCAGGGTTGATGGCGAACTGCACATTCGATCCGCCAGTCTCCACGCCGATTTCGCGCATGACCGCTATCGCTGCGTCGCGCATTTTCTGGTATTCGCGATCGGTCAACGTCTGGGCGGGCGCAACAGTGATTGAATCGCCTGTGTGCACGCCCATCGGGTCGAAGTTCTCAATGGAACAGATAATGATGACGTTGTCGGCAAGGTCGCGCATGACCTCCAGTTCGTATTCCTTCCATCCGAGAACGCTCTCTTCGATGAGGCATTCATGTACGGGTGAAAGATCGAGACCGCGCGCAAGGATCTCCATCAGCTCTTCGCGGTTGTAGGCAACGCCGCCGCCGGAACCGCCCAGGGTGAAGCTGGGACGAATGAGGACTGGGAAACCAATCTTGGCTGCGAAATCCAAACCGTCGCGAAGATTATTCACCAGCGCCGACTTCGGGACGTCAAGGCCGATGCGGATCATCGCGTCTTTGAAGAGAAGGCGGTCTTCTGCCTTCTTGATTGGCTCGAGCTTTGCGCCAATAAGTTCAACGTTGTAGCGATCGAGAATTCCGGCATCGGCGAGGTCAACCGCCAGGTTCAATGCCGTCTGTCCACCTACGGTGGGCAGCAGGGCGAATTTGCCAGAACCGGCGGTGAGCATCTCGGTCTCGATTCGAATGATCTCTTCGACATACTGGCGAGTGAGCGGTTCGATGTAGGTTCGATCCGCGAGTTCGGGGTCCGTCATGATGGTGGCGGGGTTCGAGTTCACCAGCACCACTTCGTAGCCTTCCTGTTTGAGGGCTTTGCAGGCCTGAGTGCCTGAGTAGTCGAACTCGGCGGATTGGCCGATGACGATCGGGCCGGAGCCGATCACGAGAATCTTCTGGATGTCATTTCTGCGTGGCATTGTTTTCTTCAGTAACCTTGATTTGCACGTACAGCTTTTTCGAATTTAGCGTCGGAATATTTCGAAGCGTTTTGAAAGGGCACGGCTTCAGCCGTGCCGAAGGCTTGCAGAGAGATGGTGGGCTTTAGCCCCTGAGGGACGGCGTTCAACTTCCACCCTGGATACGCCGATGAATATCTGTACTCCGCTGCATCATTACACAAGCGCTTTTTGAGCGGATTCAGATGAATGTAATGGAGATGTTTGTCGTAATCTTCAGCATCCCTGATCCGATGATCTGCGAATCCTCTCTGCCAGATCTCCGCGTTGGATCCTAACTCTTTCTTTGCCCTGAATGAGAACCCGCCCTTGATGAGTTGCAGTGCGCGCTCCAAATTCACCATTGGCGTGATCAATAAATGAAAATGATCGGGCATCAAGACAAACTCGTGAAGGAGATAGGCTTTTCCTCGGTGCGAGAAAAGGACTTTGAAGAACAGACGCGCCCATGGTTCAGCTCGGAAAAGCGAACGGCTCTCCCATGTCTTCGATGTGACGAAGTAGGTTTGCGAGTTGTTGGTCGCGTGCTCTCGCGCAGGTTTCAAAACCATCCCTCAGCGGCTAAAGCCGCGGCTTTCGTTGCAGTCTTTCCGGCACGGCTAAAGTCGTGCCCTTTCAAAACAATGTTCAATGCTCCCGCCGGTTGCGGCGAAGAGCCTTATCAAAGTCTTTCTTGCTCGTTAACACGGCCGAGCATTCATCCTGGCATGCGCCGGGTCCAAGGACGACATAGAGCTTCTTCCGTGCCAGATGTGTCACGATCTCGTCGGTGACAACGATGTCACGCGCTGCCGGCGCATACTGCGTTCGGGGCACGCGAAAAACATATGAGCCGGAACGACCTTTCTCGAATTCAAACTCACCTGACTTGTCCGTCCGTGTCTCGGCTGAAACCTTCTCGTCGCGGAACAGGCTCACCAGGATGTCCGGCATAGGGTGACCCTCGGGACTCACGATAATTCCCTCAACATGCGTCAAGCGCTCAGGCTTGGGAATGTCGAGTTGCGCAAAACAAGTACTCGTTGCGAGCAGGATCAGAATCGCTACATTCAAAAAACAGCGGAGCCAAAAGCCCCGCCGTTTGTAAATACCGAAATGTCTGCTCCTCAGTGATCTCATCCCTTCCACTCCTCCATCAGGTTGCGGAAGTCGCGAAACAGGTAGTGCGAGTCGTGCGGGCCTGGAGCAGCTTCGGGATGATACTGCACGCTGAACAGGGGGAGCGACTTGTGGCGGAGCCCCTCGAGCGTGTTGTCGTTCAGGTCAACGTGGGTCAGCTCAACATCGTTGGCGTTGATGGAATCCGGGTCCACGGCGAAATTGTGATTGTGCGCGGTGATTTCAATTTTGCCGGTGGCATTGTTGCGAACGGGGTGATTACCGCCATGATGACCGAACTTGAGCTTGTAGGTCTTGCCGCCGAGAGCGAGACCGCAAAGCTGGTGCCCGAGGCAGATGCCGAAGACGGGAACACGGCCAAGCATGTCGCGGATTGCTTTTGCTGCGTAATCAACTGGTTCTGGATCGCCCGGGCCATTTGACAGAAACACACCGTCGGGCTTCAGTGCCATCACATCGGCGGCCGACGTCTCCGCGGGCACCACTGTGACATTGCAGCATTGTCGCGTCAGCATGCGCAGAATGTTCTGCTTGATGCCGAAGTCATATGCGACAACGTGGAGTTGAGGCTTTTCTTCGCACCCGGGCAACAGCGGATCGTCTGTCTGGTTGCGGCTGTCGTCCGCATTGAATCCGTAAACGGACTTCGTCGACACCACTTTCGCCAAGTCGGTTCCATCCATCTTGCGAATGGATTTCGCGCGCTTTACGAGCTTGTCGGTATCTGTTTCAGTCGTCGAAATTACGCCGCGCATCACGCCGTGAGTGCGCAGGTGCCTGACCAGAGCCCGAGTGTCGATTTCGGCCAGTACCGGGACTGCATAACGCTCCATGTACTCGTCCGTAACCTGTTCAGAACGCCAGTTCGAGCTGATCGCAGAGAACTCGCGGACGATGAGGCCTTCGATATAAGGCTTCGCTGCCTCGTTGTCGGCCTGGTTGGTGCCGTAGTTGCCGATCTGAGGATTTGTAAGAACGACGATTTGACCAGCATAGGAGGGATCGGTAGCGATTTCCTGATAGCCGGTTAGGGAAGTGTTGAAAACTACTTCGCCCTGACATTCGCCTGGGTGGCCGTAGCCTTCGCCGCGGAAGATGCGCCCGTCTTCGAGCGCAAGAATCGCCTGCATTGCCTCTCCGAGGAGTGGATTCAATAGATTTTAGCAGGTTTGGTGGGGCGATTGTATGACGTGGAAAACACAACCCATTTTCATTTCACTTCACCGACATCCCTGGCGGGCCAATAGACGAAGACTGCCTTGCCGTAGATCAGCTCCCGTTCGACAGCGCCGAACTCCCTGCTGTCTGACGAGATCGATCGATGGTCGCCCATCACAAAGTAGGAATCATCCGGAACAACTGTGTCTGCGTAGGATCGCGTATCGCGATACATGTCCGGGACGTAATTTTCAGTGATGGATTTCCCATTCACCCAGACCTGGCCATGATCAATGCGGAGCCTATCTCCGGGCAAAGCGATGACACGCTTGATGTAGCTCTTCTCCGGGTCCCGAGGATAGTGGAAGACAACCACATCCCCGCGCTCGATGGAGGTGATGTGGTAGACGAACTTGTTAATGAACAGCCTGTCGTGATCTTCGAGCCGCGGAAGCATGCTGGTGCCTTCTACGCGCACCGGCTGGTAGAGAAAAAGAATGATCAGAATCGAGACAGCAGCTGAAACCAGGAGATCGCGAACCCACAAGCCGAGTCCACCATCAGCGGCCGACGGACGCGATGAAGTGCTCTCCATCGCGGGGATGACCTGGGATGGGGAAGATGTTTCAGTTACTGCAGGCTCTTCGGTATTCGTCGACATCGTTCTTCTCGGATTATTAAATGTAAAACTCTCTAACTGCAACCCAGACCACCTGGGGGACAAAGAACAACGGGTTTTCCGGGTTTTTCCAGGCGCCTGGGCTGGTCTGGCGATGGAACCATTGCCGGAGCGGCGCCAGGCAGCACACCTTCGGTCAGGTTCACTTCCTCAAGGATCAGGGGCCTTTGGAATACCATCTCAACCTGACTTCCCGCCTCAATGTTTACATCGGCACCCCGCGTAAAGAGGGATACCAACCCAACCGCGGCAAGCCCGGCTCCGATGCCGCCAAATCCGCCCGCGAGCGGATGTCCGGATCCGAGACCGGCGACCGAGCCTACGGTTCCGCCGGTTGGAATAGCTATTTCTGCGGTCTTTCCAGCATTACGCGTTTTGTCCTTATCTTGTTCGATAGTTCCTTCGCCGTTCCTGACTTCCTGCTTGCTGGCGCCGGGGAGGCCGTTCACAACGCCGGGGATCTCAACCACTGACCCATTTGGAAAAATCATAGATGTAAAGTGCATATCCAGCTGAGCCTTGCCCTTGACATGGCCGGCTCGAGCAACACGGTCAACTACGCCCTGAACAAACACTCCGGCTGGAATCATCACTCGATTCCCGACTACAACCGGAAAAGTCGAAGACAGGTAAACGCCATCTCCGGGCCTTGCGCTCTTGGTGTTCACTGAGCTTCGGAGTTGCAACAGGACCTTGGTGCCGGCAGGTACCGTATATGTCTTCCTGACTGGAGCCGCCGCTGCGCTTGAATCGGGAGATACCGCCGTACCTGCGGCTCCCTGAGATGATGTATCTGGCGGGTGAGAAGCTTGCTCCGAGCCGGATGCAGTCGTTTGTGACAGCACCAAACACCCTCGGCCTGCAATTGCCGCAGTCACCAAGACCAAAGGCCATGCCATCCGCATCGCTTCCTCCACCATCCCTAATTCACATAGACGGATGGTTTTGCAGCAAAGATAGCTGCCCATTCTTTTTTCCCGAGGCTTCCAATTCAGGGTACGCTACTTTTATCCAGGCTTTGGAGCCGCTGACCATGGACGCCACGAAATCTGAGAGCGATACCCGGATAGAAGCGCGATCGGCGGCCAGGGCGGGCCAATTCGCTAATGTCTACAAGGTCTTGCAGGACGCTGTCGATTCCCGGGCATTCCCAGGTTGCGCTTTCGGAGTTTTAGCTGGCGGAGACGTGATCCTTGCTGATGCACTGGGCAGCTTCACCTACGAGCCAGATGCGCGATCTGTCGAGCCTGATACGGTGTTCGACATTGCGAGCCTCACGAAGGTGGTCTCAACGACGGCCCTCGCCATGGTTCTATTCCAGGGTGGCGCTCTTCACCTGGATACGTCAGTTGGAGACCTGCTGCCGGGGTTCGTGATTGGGCGCGCGAGTTCTGAACTTGCTCGTCGGGTCACCCTCCGACATCTGCTCGCGCACAACTCCGGGCTCCCGGGATATGTAGAGCTCTTTCGGACAGAGCCTAGTGCGTCCGCCCTCCTCCGCGCCTGCCTGGCTCTGGCCGTCGAGGCTCCTCCGGGGGAGCGCTCTGAATATTCAGACCCTGGCTTCATTCTCCTTGGGAAGGCGCTCGAGATACTCAATCGAGAGTCCCTTTCGGCGGCGGCGCGAAAGGAGATCTTCGGGCCGCTGGGAATGTCTGCTACGAGTTATCGTCCTGCGCGACCACGCTGGGGCGAGATTCCTCCGACCGAAATCGACGAGACGTTCCGGCATCGCGTGATTCAGGGTGAGGTGCAGGACGAGAATGCCTGGGTACTTGACGGCGTTGCAGGGCATGCCGGGCTGTTCTCCAACGTTTCGAACCTGCTGCGATTTGCGGCGGGTGTTCTGGCTGGGTACAACGACTCTAAATCCGAAGGCTCCGGAATCTTTAATCGCGAGACCGTGGAACTCTTTGCAGAACGGCAAGCGCCTGCCGGAAGTTCACGGGCACTTGGATGGGATACGCCTTCGGCAGATTCGTCGGCCGGACGATACTTCTCACGGCACTCCATCGGGCACCTTGGATACAGCGGCTGCTCCCTGTGGATTGACCTGGATGCGTCGATTGCCGCCGTGCTTCTCACCAATCGGACATGGCCGGATCGGAAGAACCAGGCCATCAAACTCGTCCGCCCGGCGTTTCATGACGCTGTTCGTGAATCCCTCTAACTGGTTTGATGCCATCACATTAAAGTGACATCTCGGCTCAGCAGAATTCTCAGCCTCTTGCGCGGATTGCAGATACAATAGATTGTGGGGACAGACTTTGATGTTAACCAGTACGACGACGCACGAAGGCGCCGGCGCCCACGGAAAAGAGGAAGCAAAGACGGACTCGGCTTCCCTCCTCCAGCACCTCACTACTGAAAGCCAGAATGAAGCATCCCAAGGCTTTGACACCAAGTCGGCGCTGGAGATTGCCCGCATCATTAACCACGAAGACGCGAAGGTGGCGGCCGCTGTCAAGAAGGCTCTCGGTGAGATCGCCGAGGTCATCGACCACGTTGCCCGCTCACTCCGTGACGGCGGTCGGCTGATCTATATAGGAGCCGGCTCGAGCGGACGTATCGCAGCTCTTGATGCTTCAGAGTGCCCCCCGACTTATTCCACCGCTCCCGGCCAGGTGCAGTACATCATGGCGGGAGGCCCCAAGGCCCTTGCTTCCGCAGTTGAGGTCAACGAGGATTCCGAGGAACTGGGGCAGCGCGACATTGCCCGCCGCCGGCCGACCCGCAAAGATGTGGTCATTGGACTCTCCGCTTCAGGGCGTACTCCGTATGTCGTGGCTGCAACTGCTTACGCCCGGGCTCGCGGCGCCTTCACAGCCGCAGTTACCTGCAATCAAGGGACTCCGATTGCCAGCGCAGCGGATATCGCTATCGTCGCTGAAGTTGGGCCGGAGGTCATCTCGGGTTCTACCCGCATGAAGGCCGCCAGCGCCCAGAAGATGGTCCTGAACATGATCACCACTGGAGCGATGACCCGGCTTGGGTACGTGTACGAGAACCTGATGGTCAACGTACACATGCAGAACTCCAAGCTGGTGGAGCGCGGCATCCGCATCCTGATGCGGGCCTGTAGCATCGATCGCGAGACAGCCGTGCAGACGATCAAGAGTGCGGGACGGAGCGTACCCGTGGCCCTGGTCATGCTCAAAGCTAAGGTGGACAAGCCTGAGGCCGTCCGGCGTCTGGCCAAGTCCGATGGGAACGTTCGCCTCGCAATCGAGGACAACGTACTCGAGCTCTGACGCACAGAGACCCCTTCCCTGCCCTGATCTTGGCAAGCTTCTCCAAAGGTAGAAAAATGGGCGTTCCCTCGCGCCAAACTGTTTTGCACAGAGACACGACTTTAGTCGCGCCGAAGAGCCCCGCGTATCGAAGACCCAATCTGCACCAAAAATGGTAATGTCCGAGTGGACGGTGATATGACCACGTGAATCTTCCCGGTTAGGGATGGTGAGCGGGGCCGCCCTTTTCAGGTAGCCCAACGTTTCCAGCAATCCATTCTGCTTTGCCTCCCACATTTAGGAAAATCTCAATTCTCTTATCTTGGATTTCATTGTCATTCCCGGCTTCAAGCATCGAGAAGGAGTAATAGAATTCATACCCGATGCAGGGGCGCCAAGGTTCCATTGGGATCATCTCCCGTTCGTAGTCTGGTGGGCCAAATGCTTCGACGATTGCGTTTTTCGATGAACCTACACCAACGCGACTGTAGTTCTCTTTCACCCGTTGCAGCCTTTCATCGGGAGCGACGTAAGGGAATGTCACCGATTTAGTCCACTCCTCGTATGTCTTGAATTCCTTGTCGTGTGGGCAGGCGCTCTTGTCCTTCTGGTGCTCTCTGACCACATGGGTGGAAATGAGATCGAGAGACTCCACAGCGATGACTCCGAAGGCTAGGACGGCGGCGGCGCAGATGATTACTGTACGCATTCGCATGTTGATTGCTCAGCTGGTAGACGCATGCCGAAAGAGCTACGCTCACCTGGCGCGGTCTGCTTTTTGGCATTACGATCAGCGTGCTTTCTTTCTTCTTCACCGAGACTAGCGAAATAGTACTTCACCAACCGGCGCAATTTCACGTTGCGGTTGGATTGTGGCCCATTCGTACATTACCCAACGGTTAAGTACCTTTCCCTGTCCCGCGTCAAGATCGCACGACTCCCCACCTGCGAACTCGCTCAAGCGCAGCGTTGATCTTTTTCGAAGCCTTCCTATACCGCTCACCGGCTGTCAATCGCAGTTCCCTCGCAACATCTTCTAAACCGCTCATTCCACTCCGCTAAAAACATGCCTGCCGTTTGCAGTCCATTACCCCCTTCCGGCGCACAATGAACTTGTATCGCTCGGCCTGGGCCGACACAACCTATGCGTAAATCAAATTGCCTTCCTGATGAGCGGACAACGAAGCCAGATCCCTGATCTCTGACCCCTGACGACGGGGACCTAACTCCAATCAGAAGACATATCTGCGGCGAACTTCAATTCTTGGAAATACCTACAGCGTACCCGTCGCCGCAAGCTCTTGAAAAAAGCATACTTACGCCCAGATGTATCTAGAGAGGGCGTTGAAGGAGTCATCGATGTACAACGAATGCCGTCATATTTTGCCCAGCGGCTATAAGTGCAAGGCGGCAGCCTTAAAAGGTAAGGCCTTCTGCTACCACCACACGCTCTCCCGCCGCCCCTCCAACCGCGGCATCGCAGAAACTGGCATGCTACTGTTGCCCTCCGTCGAAGACGCTGGCGGTGTGACCATGGGCATCAACCAGGTTCTTCGCCAATTCGGAAAGGGACACATCGACGGCACGCAGGCTGGCATCTTCTTCCGCGGCCTCCAGATCGCCGCATCGCTCGTCCGCAAAACCTCACCCGACCAGAGGCCAGGCGACACCGTCCGCGAGGTCTGCGAAGATCCCATTAAAGGACCCATTGGCCCCGAGACGACCGGCTGCGATCCGGAAGACTGCGTCAACTGCAGCAAGCGCTATGACTGCAGAGACAATCAATCGAGGTCAGACCGGGAGCAAGCGCAGTTCCGTCGCGATCATTTGGCACTCGCGGTAGAGGAGTAGACGATCGGACCTTCGCATCGGAGAGATTTGTATCGCTCTTGGAAATTGTCCCGCTCTCGCTTAACTCAGCGAGAGCGGGGTTACGTCCAGTTCACTCGGACGATCAGAAATAGATTTTCGCGCCGAACTGGAAGACTCTCGGATCAAAGGCAGATGTGACCTGGCCGAAATTGCTCGACCCAAGCCCGTTGCTCACCTGATTGAACTCAGTGTGGTTCCAGACGTTAAAGCTTTCAGCACGAAGCTCCAGTCTTCGCTCCTCGCCAAACGTGAAGCTTTTGAAGAGCGAGAGATTCCAGTTGTCCCGTCCGGGGCCGCGCAACGAGTTAAAACCCGCGTTGCCCCATGCACCCAGTGCCGGGGATGCAAATGCCGATGTATCGAACCACTCGCCGGCCTTCTGCGGGTAAGACACTTTGCTTACCCTGTCCGGACGGTTGGTTGCATTTGGCAACCCGTTGCTGCTTTGCGCTCCAGTCAGTTGCGGATTGATTGGCAGGCCGGAAGTCATCGTTACGATTCCCGACAGTTCCCAGCCTCCCAGAGCCGACCTCAACAAGCCGTTGGGACTTCTCTGCAGGAAAGGGATCTCGTAGATAAAGTTCACAGCAGCATTGTTCGTTCTGTCATATCCTCCCGGGCCGCTGTCGTACTTCCAGCCAAGGTATGGGTTTGAGACATTGGTGAGATCGGCTCCCCCGCCGCCGCCCAGTGTCGGATCGACAGTTCGTGAAAACGTGTAGAACGCACGCAAAGTCAATGTCTGAATGCGTGAGTTCAAATCGACCTGCAGTCCGTTATAGTGCGAATTCGCCTCATTAGTTGACATGTCAATTGAGTTGAAGCCGCGATACGGCAAGCCGGGCGCGGTGGTGTACTGTGCGCCTCCAATCAGGGCCGGCAAATAGCTCTGATCCGGCAGGTTGAGCTGCCTGTAGTCGTTCTGGTATCGGTTCTGATTCCCTACATAAGAAACCGACAGAACAGATTTGGCGTTCAACTGACGCTGCAGCCCTGCGCTGTACTGGTAACTCGCGGGTTGCTTATAGTTGTCGATCGCCAGCCCGGTAATGCTCGGCGGGTTAATGGGCCGGGCAGCTGCGGAACCAGTCGCCAGAAGTATGTTTGGATCCTCCATGGTCACGCTGTTGTTGGTCACGTTGAGACTGAAAGGAGTATTGGCGCCTGCGTTATACATGTCATTGCCTTGGATCCGCTCGTACATCAGGCCCACTCCACCACGAATCACGGTTTTCCCGTTGCCCGTGAGGTCGTACGCGAACCCAATGCGCGGTCCGAATGTGTTCCAGTTGTTGTTAACCAGGCCTTTTGGGATGTGGTTGTGCCCAGGAATGCCGATGCCATTCAGGTACAGCGGAACCCCTGCCAGAATGGGATTCGGGCTCGTTCCCAGCCCCGGACTGTTCGGGCTGATTGAGCCGTCGGGCAGAAGAACCGCGGCATCCGCCGGATTGTACAGCGATGGGTAGAAGTTCCCCATGCGGTCATTAGCCTCGTATGTGTGAGGGATACCGTCCCACCGCAGACCCAGGTTCAAAGTCAGATTCCGATTCACGCGCCAGTTGTCCTGCGCGTAAACGGCAAATGAGACATTGTTCCATTGCCCATGGTCTTGCACCGCGAGTTCGTTGTAGCTCTTCGCATTGCCAAGCAGGAAGTCCGCGAAATCGCTTCCCGTGAACGTGCCGTCAAAGTTCAATGACCCTTGTGTTTGACCGAACAGATCCTGAGTCTTTTTGTAAAGCGCCCAGCTTCCGCCGATTTTGATTTGATGTTCACCTTTGGTCCAGGAAATGTCGTCGCGAACTTGATAATCGTCCGCTTTGTTGTGCCATGGCCAACTGGAGATTTCGAAGTGAGTGCCCAATGCCCCATTCAGATCGATGTTGGGAATGCGATTGTCATTATTGGGTCCGGAGAACAGCCGGGACTTCGAAGAGTCGTACCCATCTGGGATCGCCAGACTCTTCAGTCCCGATCCGGCGAAGGGCACAATATTGATCCGGTTGCCGTTGTAATTGAACGACGTCTCATTCAACAGGCTTGAGTTGATTGTGTAAGTGGTGTGCACCACTGCGCTATACGAGGGATTGCCGAAGGTGTCGCCCACAGTTGGTACGTTCGCGCCGCTCCACTGGCTCACACCGAAGCCTTGCGAAACCTGTTCTGCAATGAAATGCCCGAAGATTGAGAATTTGCTGCTGAAGTTGTGATCGATGCGCACAACCTCTTCTGTGAGATTTGTAGGAGAGTTGTTTCCTCCGATGAAGGTCGGTTTACCTGCCGCGTTTACCGCGTTGGCTTGCGGAAAGATTCCAGCCGTGAGCAACGAAGTGGAGTTCGGTGAAATCATGCACGCCGGAATCGTATTGTTCGGAAACGGCTGCCCCTGAACGACGCCGGCCGGCAACACGCCTCCAGGGCAATTCCGCGCCAGCACCGCAGCCGACACAGCACTTGCGCTCGGAACCCTTACAATCTCACTGCCGAAGTTGCCACCGTAAGTTGCGGGATCGGGAACCGGCTGATTCGTCAATCCACCTTGAATGAGCCGCCGCCACTCCTGGTTGTAAAAGAAGAACGTGCGCTTTCGTTCCGGATTGTAGAGGTGCCCGAGTGTCACCGGTCCGCCCACATTGAATCCGTAGACATTCAGCCGCAGTTCCGCCACCTTCTGCGGCGCAGGATTGAAGTAGTTGCGCGCGTCGAAAGCATCGTTGCGATTGAACTCCCAGGCCGACGCATGAAGCGTCCTGGTTCCGGATTTCAACACCATCGACATGGTTCCGGCCGACGACAGCCCATAGTCGGCACTGTAGTTTGAGGTGAGCGTCCGGAACTCCGCGATCGCATCACTCGAAGGCGCAATGCTCATCCCGCCTGCACCGCCGCGATCATCATCTTCACCGCCATCGAGCAGATAGATGTTGTGATTCTGACGCAAGCCGTTGAATTCCACGCTCGCATCT
>Ga0207641_10001403_pt1 | contig 23729 bp, 18 predicted proteins | sample KBSSwiS62_FD_184306 | JGI IMG/M metagenome (GOLD analysis project Ga0207641, IMG submission 184306) | Switchgrass rhizosphere microbial communities from Kellogg Biological Station, Michigan, USA - KBS Switchgrass S6-2 (SPAdes) (version 2) | ecosystem: Host-associated > Plants > Roots >... | reverse complement strand
TCTGTAACGAACTTGTGCGCGTCTGCCACCGTCACCTTGAACGCTCGCGCAGGTCCGAAATTCTTTACCTCGAACTCGCCCATCTTCTTTTCTCCCGCCGCAATCTCCTCAAAACCGAACTTCGGCACCACCTGTACCGTTTCGACATGAAACAGGGGTGCGTCGAAACGTTGATACGGCATTGCTTTCAAATCGCGACCCATCACCGCTATCCGGAACGGCACATTCGGCAACGCAACATCGCCCGTCAACTCCAGAAACTCCCGATCGTTGTCCATAACTTTCAGGTGCAGCTTCTGGAGCACATCGCCCTTCGAACTCACCAGCGCAAACTCCGTCGTCCGGGCCTGCTTGGCGGAGACCGACACCTGCAACGTCGCCGGATGCCCGGTAATCGGCTGCCCCTTGATCCGAAAGAGCCCTTCGTGCCCCGGCCGCCCGCCCACCTCCACAAACTCCGCCTTCATGAAATAGATATCGCTCTGCGCCTGCGCCTCAAGCCAGAACGTTCCAGTCCCGCTCACTTCGGCATGCCACATGCCTGCCTGCGGCTTCACCACCGTGATCAGTCGCCCACAGTTCAGCTGCGTGTCCTCTACACCAGCCGACCCGGCCCGAACTTCCAGCCCGTTCGGCTGCCGTAGCAGTAGCCTGGTTCCTTTCGTATCAACCGAAAACGTAAATGTGATCCGCTCCGTAACTGAATCCACCGGAACGTCGAATTTCTGCGCGGCACCCGCCAGTCTTGCCGATGCCCACAAGACAGTTGACACGTTTTCGCGTGTCGACTCCCGCATCAGCTGCATCGCCTTGCCTGCCTCACTGCGCTGCAGGAACAGCGGCACGCCACCTGTCTCGTTCGCCGTCTTGATATAGGCAGGATCCGCGGGCCCGCATCGATCGGCCCCGAAGCTCTGCGATCGATTTATCTCCGGCAATTGCTGTGCAGCCGCTTCCGCAATACACCCGAAAACTGCCGCGAGAAGAGCCACCCGCCCTACGGCTTGAGTCCAACTATATTTCGAAATCATTGCCGAAAGTCTAACCGCATTGGTCTTGGACTTGCTCTCTTTCGACTGCAGATCGTCACAAATCGTGCACCCGGTCCCCGCCCTGGCGCACGTCGAAGCTGCTGGCACTGTGGAGCGTTCATCTGATCTAATCCACTCGATAACTTCAGGGCCGTTCAGGGGGTCGCTTGAATCATCTCGCTCGGTTTTGCTTGCTCGTTCTCTTTCTATCTGTTAGCCCCTCGTGGCTCCGAGCCACCGATTGCGCTTCGCTCAAGTCCCTCAAACTAGAGAACACCGCCATTTCGAATGCTGAGCCCGTCACGTCCGGCTCGTTGTCCATCTCCGATGCGCGCCCTCCCTTCACAGGACTTCCGCCCTTCTGTCGTGTCACCGGCATCCTCCGGCCTACCAGCGACTCGGCTATTCGCTTCGAAGTGTGGCTTCCAGCACAGAACTGGAACGGCCGCTTGCTCGGAGCCGGCAACGGAGGCTTCGCCGGGTCCATCGGCTACGACGAACTTGCTGCATATCTGAAGCGCAACTTTGTGGTTGCAGGATCTGATGCCGGCCATCAGGCAAATGCCACTGACGCTACCTGGGCCTACGGACATCCCGAAAAGGTGAAGGACTTCGGCTGGCGCGCCGTTCATCTCACGCGCCTGCGAGCCGGCGAGATTGTCTCTGCCTACTACGGGAAGCACGAGAACAAGGCTTACTTCGATTCCTGCTCCGACGGCGGCCGCGAAGCTCTCGTGGAGGCCCAGCGGTTTCCCGCTGACTACGACGGCATTCTTGCCGGCGCGCCTGCCAATGCCTGGTCCACCATGGTGGGTGCGGGCGTGTTGACAATCCAGTCAAGACAATCTGATCCACGCGCGCACTTCTCCGACCTCAAGCTCCATGCCATTCAGAAAGCATCGCTCGAAGCGTGCGATGCTCTCGACGGAGTCAAAGACGGCATTGTCAATGATCCATCCAAGTGCCACTTCGATCCGCAGGTCCTTCTCTGCAAGGGCGAAGAGACGCTCGACTGCCTCACTCAGCCGCAGATCGGTACGCTGAATTCCATCTACAACGGACCGCGCGATGCCTCAGGGAAGATCGTCTTCCCCGGCTTCACTCCCGGCGACGAATGGGGTTGGCGCGAATGGGTCATCGGCCAGGACCCTACCAGCGCATCCGGCCTTCACTATGTGGACAATTACTTTCGCTACATCGTCACTGGCGACCCAAAGTGGAATGCGCTCACAGCTGATCCCGAAGTTGCTCTTCGCCAATCGCGCGAGAAGGAAGCAGCCGATCTCGATGCCACCGATCCAGACCTCGACAAATTCTCATCACGGGGCGGCAAACTCATCCTCTATCACGGCTGGAATGATCAGGCCATCTCCCCCTGGAACACCATCGACTACTACAAAAGCGTCCAGCAAAAGATGGGTGACGCCAACACGGATTCCTTCCTCCGCCTCTACATGGCGCCGGGCGTCGAGCACTGCGCCGGCGGTCCTGGTCCCAGCTTTTTTGGCCAGTTCGGGCTTCAGACCGCTAAAGGTCCCACCTACGGCCTCTTCGATTCGCTTGTGAACTGGGTTGAGAAAGGCTCGCCCGAGGACAGCATCACAGCAACAAGATATGCCCCAGGCGAAAACGGCGTGCCGAAGGTCGTCATGACACGCCCGCTCTGCGCCTATCCCCGGGTCGCGAAGTACTCAGGCTCCGGCGACACCAGCGATGCGGCAAACTTCACCTGCGCAGCGCCTTGATTCACTTCTCTTTTTGAAGATAGATTTGGCGGTACAGGGTGCCATCCGGCAGCTTGAGATCGCCTTCCATCTTTTCACCTTCCAGCTTCAGCCGAAACGCGCCGCGCGGAAATTCATGAGAGAGAGTGTGAGCGTTCGCGTCATACTTCCACTCGTTAGTCCCCATCACTTCTTCTTTGCCGTTCACAACCTTGTTTCCCGAGACAAAGTAAGTTGACGGTTTCGCCGGAATGGCCGAAATATGATAAACATTCACCTCGTCTTGGCAAGGACTGTTCTTCACCATACAAACCGAGTGACCACGCCACACGCCCGCAATCTGATCATCTTCAACCGCCCTCTTCTGCGCCAGGCATGTGGCAGAGCTGACCAAGAGAAACAAACCAAACCCTAACCCCTGCGATGCTCTCATACTGAACGCCTCAGCGTAGTTGCTTAGCCACCGCGTCCGTCTTTCCGCGGCTGTATTGGAACAGCAGCATCCAATAACTGTCTTGCGCCTGGCCCTGACTGACCGGCGCCTTGAACTTCCAACCCTCCGCCGCCTGTTGCGAGACCTTCGCCCAGTAGTTCCCCCGGCTCTGGGTTACGCATTGAGCGCTCGAAACCGTGCCGTTGCTGTTCACTGAAACACGCACATCCACCTGCACTGGTCTGCGCATACTCTGAACGGCGCCCGACGCGACGCTGGGCAGAACCCGTTTCAGCACCGCGCCTTTGGCGTTCATCACCCGTGGCGAAGGCGTCGCCTCTTTGGGCGCGGGCTCTTCCTTCTCCGGCTGTGGCTGCGACTTTGTGTCCGACGAATCAGCAGGAGTTTGCGCATCCGGTGCAGGCTGCACGGGCTGCTTCGTCGCCTCCGTCGATGGCTGAGCTGCCTGTTTTTGCGATGCGGTTTCGGTCCCGTTCGCCTGACTCTCTTGCGGGGGCCTTTGTGGTGCATTCGGCACTGCCTCTTGATCAGCCTTTGCCGCACCGGTCGGATTCTGCGGCGCTTCCGCCTGGGGCGCATGCTGAACCAACGTCGGTGCGTTCTGCTTTGCGATCAGCGGCAAGATCCTATCCTTGTAGCGAATTCCAAGCACAACACCAATCACAAGCAGCACCAGAAGCGCGAACAGCACCATCCCTGTATGGCTTTCGTGTTCTCCTTCGTCAGCGATATCGGCGAACAGGCGCGTTCGAGGCGTTAGCTCATCCGTCTCCGGTTCAAACAACGGCTTCGAAGCCCGACGCAGTTCCCCTGGATCCTCAGCACGGATTGCTGCAACCCGCTCAGAGAGTGTCGAAACCACTGGCTCCGTGACGACCGCCGCTCCTGCTGCCACGCTGTGTGCCTCAGGCCTGCGAGCCACGCCGGAGTTCGACGATTTTACAGGCGCTGGCGTTCGCGCCAGCAGATCTTTCACCTCTCCAATCGAAATCCGCTTGGCCGGGTCCCAGCGAACGCACTCGTGTGCAATGTCCCGGAAAGGCTGCGGCAGCCAGTCCGGCACGCCAAGATCTCCTGCCGTGTTGCGGTCCCAAACGGGAGTCCGCTGGCTGCAGGCTTCCACCACGATCATGCCCAGCGACCACATGTCGGCTGCGGCCGTCACGATTCCCGAACCGACCTCAGGCGCATCGTAAGTGTCGAGTTCCCGGTTCAACTTCATTGCATCGCCTGCGCGAGCCGTCTCGTCCGGCGAAAGCTTCCACTCCGCTTCGATCAGCGCGATGCTGGAAGGCTTTATGCTCCCGTGCACAAAGCCCTTCTCATGCAAAAACGCAAGAGCATCGACAACCGGGCCAAGAATTTCCGCTACTTCCGAAGCATTGAGCGCCTTCCTGGGAACAATCCCGGAAAGAAACGTATCGGCCTTCTCGGTCACGACATACGCAACATCCGTATCGTGCAGCCGATAACGACCAGTCTCCATCATTTCCACGAGACAAGGATGGGGCAGCGTCTTTGCCCCCTCCCATTTGGCCACGTACGCATCGGCATCGAAGCCGCTCGCCTGGATCAGCTTGATATTCGCGGTGTGTGTCGACTGGCGCACGGTGAGAAAGACGCAGCGATCAGCCCACCCGCCAAGCCACTCCAGTAGCGGGAACCTTCCGTCGACCGTAAGCCCTTCCCATCCTTCACAGATCATTGCCAGATTCTACCAACGCACATCTCTCGTTTGATGCACGCATGGCTGCGCAAAGCCCGATGGAGCACCAACGCCCTTGCAGCGAAAAGGGTTGCTCCTCGTTCCCTTGCTTCCAAGGTCACCTGCCTTACTCGTCCCTCAGGGCCTGCATTGGCTCAATCGTTGCCGCCCGCCGCGCCGGGATCAACGCCGCGATCAGACCAATGGCTGTCAGCACCACCGCCACCGCGATGTATGTGCTCGCATCCAGGGGCTTCACCTCATACAGAAAACCTTTGATAAGACGTCCAGACGCAAGCGCCAGCACAAGCCCTCCGACAAGTCCTGCTCCAATCAGAATCGATCCCTGCCGCAGCACTAACTTCGCTACACTCTCCCGCGTGGCGCCCAATGCCATGCGCACGCCGATCTCACGTCGCCTGTAGCTCACCAGTTGAGACAGCACGCCATACAGTCCCGCAATCACCATCGCGATCGCGAGCCCCGCGAACGACCCCACGAGATAAAGCCCAAGCCTTTGGCTGAACGTGTTCTTGTCCACCGCTTCCTGCATCGTCTGGAACTGGTCGAGCGCAAAGCCGGGAGCAAGTTGATGGAAAACTGTCCGCATCTGTTGCGCGACAGGAATGTTTCCGCGCGTCTTCACCACGAACGTCACCACCGTTTTCAGCAGCGCCTGGTAGAACAATGAAGTCGTCGGGATCTGTTGTTGAGGCAACAGAACCAATGGCTGAATCGACCCGCCTACGCTCGAATCAACCTGATCCGCCAGCACACCCGCAATCGTGTACGGCTTGATCATTCCGGTATCTTTGCCGCCAAGGTTGATCTGTTTCCCCAAAGGATCTTTTCCTGCGAAATACTTCTTAGCCAGTGTTTCGTTGACAACAGCGACAAAGGGTGTTGTCAGCGCATCCGAATCGCTGATCATGCGTCCCCGGACGATCGGCGTTCCCATCGCATGCGCGTAATCGCCACTCGCCGCCGAGACCCGAGCCCCCGGCTGGTTGGAACGATCTGTGGGCTGGCCAAGAATATCGAAACTTGAATGCAGATCCATTCCCGACAGCGGCGGTGATGTCGCCATCGCCGCAGCCTCTACCCCCGGCAGTTGCCTGATCCGCTCCAGAACCGGTTCGTACGTGATCGTTGCAACCGAGACCGGTGCATTCTGGGTGTCCTCGGAGACCGACATCCCTGAGAACCCGGCCGCGTCCGCCGGCATGGCCATGAACGTCGTGATGTGCTCCGTTTCAAATCCTAGCCGCGATTGCTCCAGATTCCAGAGCGTCCGAAACAGCAGACCCGTTCCAACCAGAAGCAGTGTTGATAGCGCCACTTCTCCAGCCACTAGCCACCCGCTCAGTTGGCCTCCCGTCGACTTCGATCCCACGCCGCGTGAAGCCGCCTGCAGCGCAATCTGCGGATTTGCTCTCGCCACCAGAAGCGCCGGCAACAGCGACGAGAGCACCGTAGTCAACGCGGCAATCCCAGCCAGTACGAGCAGCACCGCCCAGTGGATCCCAATCGACTCCGCTAGCGGAATCGTCCCATCCGGCAGCTTGCGAATGCCCATCATCGCCAGTTCGGCAAGCCCCACTCCCACGCCGCACCCAAGCACGCTCAGCAGCAATCCCTCCAAAAGCATCTGCCCGACCAACCGTGAACGGCCCGCCCCCAATGCCGCGCGCACCGCAAACTCCTGCTGGCGACCGAGAGCCCGCGCAATCAGCAGATTCGAGACGTTAGCGCACGCAATCAGCAGCACCAACCCCAGTGCGGCAAATAGCGCAATTAGCACTGGTCGCACCGGCCCCGTCAACACCTCCTGATAAGGATCGACGCGAAACGTCACCGGCTCATGCTCATGGGGAATGTGCGATGCAATCGCGCTTACCTCCTGCTGCAACTGACGCCCAGTCACGCCCTGCTTCATCACGCCAGCTACATTGAAGAAGTGGTATCCGCGATCCTTCAGCATCGTGGCAGTCGGCTGAACCGGCAACCACACACCCTTCTGCAAATCCGGTCCCATGTTGTCGGGAAACCTGAAAGTAGCCGGCATCACGCCCACAACCATGTCCGGCTTTCCCCCGATCTTCACCACCTGTCCAACGACGTTCGGGTCAGAGTGAAACGTCTCCCGCCACAATCCCTCTGAGAGCAGCACAACCGGAGGTCCACCCGACTGACCCTCTGCATCCGAGAACGTTCTGCCCAGCATTGCCCGCGCGCCGAGCATGGTGAACATATTCGGCGTAACTCGCGGAGCCACCACGCTGGTAGACGTGTCTTTCGTCTCCAGCACGCTCACATCCTCGGCATATCCCGCCACGCTCTCCATCAACTTCGATTGCGCCTGTACATCCTTGTAGTTCAGCCATGAAGTCGATCCAAAGCTCGGCTTGTCTCCGCCAGGCCCAATGAAAACCAGGCGGTCGGAATGCGAATAGGGCAGCGGCCGCAGCAACACGCTATCGATCACCGTAAAGATGGCCGTGTTCGCGCCCACCCCTAGCGCCAGCGTCAAAATCGCCAGCAGCGCCATGCCCGGCGTTTTCCGCAATTGCCGGATCCCATAGCGCAGGTCGTACAGCAGATTCTGCATTCCAATCCTCCGAAATCCTCGATTCAAGGTCACGTTTTATGACAAATTCCAAGCAGGTGAGGTTCCAAACAGGTATATCAATGATTTCTTGCAGTTCCGCTTCTCAGAATGCCAGAGCGTCTTACGGCATCGTCCGCAACCACTTGTAGAACGTTCAATAATGAACACCATTCATCCCCAGATCATGCTGCGTCAGGCACTTGCTTCCGCTCAACTGGCATGCGTTGCGGAAACCTTTATCTCTTACTTGCCTGCCACCCCTTTCGACCTCTTACCATGCTCTCGGGAGAACCTTAACCTCATGCGACTGCATCCAGCTCTGCTCACCCTCGTCATCCTCTTTCCCCTTGCCGCCACTTCACAGCAGGTGGAGTTCCGCAATCCCCCTCAGCTAAGCAAACCCAACGGCTACACCCACGTTGTCGTCGTGAACGGCGGCAAGCTCATCTTCATCTCCGGCCAGGTCGGCATGGATAAGGAAGGCAAGATCAGCGGTGACTTCTCCGAGCAGGCCCGCCAGGCATTCTCCAACCTTCAAACAGTCCTCACCGCGGCAGGAGCCAAGCCCGCGAACCTCGTCAAGCTCAACTACTACGTAGTCGGCCTCACCCACGACAAACTGCTCGCCATACGCGAAGCGCGCGACAAGATCATCGACAAGGATCATCCGCCCGCAAGCACTCTCGCCGGCGTACAGGCGCTCTTCCGCGAGGATGTGCAGCTTGAGATCGAAGCCGAAGCAATTCTCCCCTAGGCCATCGCTCGAATTTGAATCAAGCAAAATCACAGCTATATAGATGTCCGGCGTTTACCATGCTCTCGGGAGAATTTGAACGTCATGCGCACGCATCCAGATCTTCTGGCCCTGGTCTTCCTTCTTCCCTTCAGTGTCTACTCACAACAGTCCGAGCAGGCTCCCACCCCGCGGCCCACTGATGAGCAGATCAAAGCCGCCGCAGCCATGCCCTTCCACAATCCTTCACTCCCCATCGACAAACGGGTAGACGACCTCATCGGGCGGCTCACGCTCGAAGAAAAAGCTTTGCAGCTCATCGATCGTGCCCCTGCAATCCCCCGCCTCGACATTCCCGCCTATAACTGGTGGAACGAGGGCCTCCACGGTGTCGCGCGCTCCGGCTTCGCCACCCTCTTTCCGCAAGCCATCGGCAACGCCGCCACCTGGGATGCGCCTCTCATCCACTCCATCGGCGAAGTTGTCTCCACAGAGGCCCGCGCCAAGTACAACGACGCCATCGCCCACAACAACCACGACCGCTACTTCGGCCTCACCATCTGGTCGCCAAACATCAACATCTTCCGCGATCCGCGCTGGGGACGCGGCCAGGAAACCTATGGCGAAGACCCCATCCTGACAGCCCGCCTCGGCACCGCCTTCGTCGACGGCATCCAGGGCACCGAATCGGGCGCAGACCCGAAGTACCTGCGCGCAATCGCGACTCCAAAGCACTACGCGGTCCACAGCGGTCCCGAGTCCACGCGCCACAAAGCTGACGTCGATCCCACCCCGCACGACCTCTGGGACACCTACCTTCCCGCCTTCCGCGCCACCATCGTTGACGCGCACGCCGATTCCATCATGTGCGCCTACAACCGTGTCGACAACGTTCCCGCCTGCGCCAACAAGATCCTCCTCGGCGACATTCTCCGGGGTGATTGGCACTTCAAGGGCTTCGTCACCTCCGACTGCGGCGCCATCGGTGACTTTTACGAACCTTACGGACACCATTATTCAGCGGACGCTCCCGCAGGGTCTGCCGCCGGCATCCTTGCCGGAACCGACACCGACTGCGGCACCGAATACCGCGCTCTCACTGACGCCGTTCACAAAGGTCTTCTCACCGAAGCCCAGCTCGACGTTTCACTGAAGCGACTCTTCACCGCGCGCATGAAACTCGGTATGTTCGATCCGCCTGAGCAGGTTCCGTTCTCGAAAATCCAGATGTCCGTTGTGAACTCCCCCGAGCACGCTGCTCTCGCCCTGCGCGCTGCTCGCGAGTCCGTGGTTCTGCTCAAGAACGAAAATCATTTCCTCCCGCTCGATCCTTCAAAACATCAGACCATCGCCGTCATCGGCCCGCTCGCTGGCTCGCGCGTCGCGCTCGAAGGCAATTACAACGCCATCCCGCTTCACCCGATCCTGCCCATCGACGGCATCGAGTCGGAGTTCGGACACGACCACGTCCTCTACGCCCAAGGCTCAACCTACATCGCCAACGGCGAACTTCCCGTTCCAAGAACCATGCTCCGAGCCGCCGCCGACTCCACCGTCGATGGCCTTGAGGGACAGTACTTCTCAAAGCCCGGCTTTGATAGCCCTCCCAAGATGGTCCGCATCGACAAGGAGATCGATTTCGACTGGGCCTTCGCCAATCCCGTGGAACCCGCCGACACCTCCAGCCAGGCCTTCGCTGTTCGCTGGGTCGGCGCTCTCCATGCTCCCGCCGCCGAAACCCTCAACTTCCAGTTCCGTCTCCCCATCTGCTACCCATGCCAGGACAAGCTGAAGTTCGCCGTCTATCTGGACGGCAAAAGACTTGAGCCCACCGCTCCTCCAACACCCACTGCCACCAAGCTGCCACCCTCCGGCCGTAACTATGGAGCCATCCAGCACTTCACGATCCCGTTTTCTGACACGCGTCCGAACGAGCTTCGTATCGAATACATCCAATTCGCTCGTATCACCGGCGCAGGCATTTCGCTTGAGTGGACCCCCTCCGCAGATCTGCTCCAGCGCCAGGCCGTCGAGGTCGCGGGCAAAGCCGACGCAGTCATCGCCTTCGTCGGACTCACGCCACGCCTTGAAGGCGAAGAAATGAAGGTTGACGCCAAAGGTTTCTCCGGCGGCGATCGCACCGACATCAATCTCCCTGATGTTCAGCAGCAACTCCTCGAGGCCGTCGCCAAAACCGGCAAGCCCATCGCCGTGGTCCTTTTGAATGGCAGCGCCCTCGCCGTCAACTGGGCACAGCAGAATGCCCGCGCCCTCCTCGAAGCCTGGTACCCCGGCCAGTCCGGCGGACAGGCCATAGCAGAAACTCTCAGCGGCAAAAACAATCCTGCAGGCCGCCTGCCCGTCACTTTCTATACCGGCGTCGATCAGCTGCCCGCCTTCGACGATTACTCCATGGCCAATCGCACTTACCGCTACTTCAAAGGCAAGCCGCTGTATGCCTTCGGCGACGGCCTCAGCTACACCACCTTCGCCTACTCCGGCCTCAAACTCTCGACCAAAACCCTCAAAGCCGGAGACGCACTCACCGTCGAAGCCGACGTGAAAAACACGGGATCAATCGCCGGAGACGAAGTTTCAGAGCTCTACCTCATTCCTCCGCAATCCCCGCTCTCGCCCAAACAAACCCTCTCTGGCTTCCACCGCCTTCACCTCAACCCCGGAGAGACCAAGCACATCAGCTTCCGGCTTGATCAAAGAACATTGTCCGGAGTCGATCAGGCGGGACAGCGCGCCGTAACCGCAGGCGAATACAGGCTTTCGCTCGGCAGCTCCCAACCCGATGGCGACCTCGGTTCCGCCACCGTCTCCGCCCCGTTTACCATCACCGGCACCCAGCAACTCCCCCGCTGAATCGCGATTCCCGGACGCCTTCCGCTGCGTCCGGGACGGACCCCACCCAATCTCTACCTCTCGTTCCCTATTCCCTTCTTGCCCCGTTCCTTTGTTCCCCAATCCCTCTCGATTCTGCGATATTTGTTGCAACAACTATACCGCTCCTGCATCCAACACTTCTGAAAGGAGCCACCCTATGGCAACTACCACCGCAAATCCCGCAGCTGTCACCACTTGGAAACTCGATCCCGCTCACTCCCATGCAGAGTTCAAGGTCAAGCACATGATGATCTCTAACGTGAAAGGCAGCTTCAGCGGTCTCTCCGGAACCCTCACCGAACATGCCACCGACGCGACCCTCTCCACCATCGAAGCCTCAATCGACGTGAATTCCATTTCTACCGGCGACGCCCAGCGCGATGCCCACCTCAAGAGCGCCGACTTCTTCGATGCTACCCAGTTCCAGACCATGACTTTTCGTTCCACCAAGGTCCAACCCAACGGTGATGGCGGCTACAACATTACTGGCGACCTGACGCTACACGGCCAGACCCGCCAGCAGATCTTCGTTGTTGAAGGCCCGACCGCGCCCGGGAAAGATCCTTGGGGCAACACTCGCATCGGTCTCTCTGCAACCACCAGGATCAACCGCAAGGACTACGGCCTTAGCTGGAATGCAGCCCTCGAAACCGGCGGCATCCTCGTTGGCGACGATGTAAACATCACCATCGAAGCTCAGTTCATCAAGGCGTAGGGTTCGTGAACAGCGCACGATGAGCAGTTGACCGCCAAGACCAACGGCACGGACCCCGTGCCGTTTTCGTTTCCCGGATTCTCTGCTCCGACCCCTGTCACCTCATCTCGAAGCCTCTGATGCGAGGGCCGCTGATACGCCTGCTCACTGTGCACAAAATTACTTGTTGCAACGAATATCTTCTTCGCGCATCTATTACCTGTACGCTAAGAACCACCCAGTCGGAGGTCCACATGTCGCTTCGTGCCGTCAAAGACATTCTCGAAACCAAATCCACCATCGAGGGAGCAGGAGTTAAGCTCCAGCGTGCCTTCGGTTTCGGCAAAACCAAGGAATTCGATCCGTTCCTGCTCTTCGACGACTTCAGGAACGAGAATCCCAGCGACTACATCGCCGGGTTCCCATGGCACCCGCATCGCGGCATTGAGACCATCACCTATGTCCTCGCCGGCGAAGTTTCCCATGGCGACAGCCTCGGCAACAAGGGCCGGATGACTGCAGGCGATGTCCAGTGGATGACCGCGGGCAGCGGCATTCTGCATCAGGAGATGCCCAAAGGCGACGAGAACGGCCGCATGCACGGCTTCCAACTCTGGGCCAACCTCCCTGCTTCACTCAAGATGACTGACCCCCGCTACCAGGACATCCCGTCTGCCGCTATACCCGAAGTCACCGAAGACGACGGAACAAAGGCCCGCATTATCGTCGGCGAATTCTGGGGCAAGCGCGGTCCGGTTGAAGGAGTAGCAGCTGATCCCAACTATGTTGATATTTCGGTGCCGCCCAACAAGCTGCGCCGCATCAAGGTCGACGTCACCCGCAACGCCTTCGCCTATGTATTCGCAGGCAGCGGCTCCTTCCGCCATGCCTCCGATCCACAAGCCGTACTAACCGAATCGGCAGTCGATCCCAACGCCCCGGCAAAATACGACGCAAAGAACCACTCGCTCGTCCTCTTCGACCGTGGCGACGAGATCGCAGTGCAGTCCGGACCAGAAGGAATCCGTTTCCTGCTCGTCTCCGGCAAGCCGCTCGAAGAGCCCGTCGCGTGGTATGGCCCGATCGTAATGAACACCCAGGCCGAACTGCAAACCGCCATGCGGGAGCTCCAGTCCGGCAAATTTATCAAACACCAATAACCTGCCATCGTGGGTTTCCCAGGTCTCGATTTAGAGACCTGGGGTTCGACGTTCCTGATCACAATGTGGGTGCCCCCGGTCCCTCGCATTTGGGACCGGGGATCTCCCCTCACTTCGCCGCCAGCGCCCTCTCCACAATCTCCCGTGCCTCCTGCGACTTCATCCAGGCCCCGGCAACCTGCTTCGTCGCAACATTCAACCGATTCCACATATTCGTAGTCGTGATGCACAGCAACAAGGCCGCTAGCGCCTTCTCGTCGAAATGCCGCGCCGCCTCATCCCACACCGTATCCGGGACCGGATCCTCCCGGTCGCTCAATCGTGTCACCGCCTCTGTTAACGCCAGCGCTGCCCGTTCCGCGTCCGTGAAGTACGGTGCATCCCGCCACGCCGCCACAGCAAACGCGCGCTCGTCGATCCCGCCGCTTCTCTTCAACCCGTGCCAATCCATATCGACGCACACGCTGCATCCATTGATTTGGCTCGCGCGCAGATGAACGATCTCACGCACCTCTTTCGACAATCCACAGCACTCCGCCAGCTTGCCTACAGCCTGCAGCGCTTCCATCGCTCCGGGGACAATCATGGCTGGATGATTCATTCTTGGTTGCATTACGTTCTCCTTCTCACAATCTTTGGTTTTCGTCGTTCACCACCATGACGAAAGTCTCCCGCCAAATGTGACAGGGATTGAAAGCCGCAACCTAAAATTCCTATCGAAGTTAATGCGGCGTGCTGGTCGGCAATGACACAAACGCAACAGCTACCATAGCTCCGGCAATCAGCACAGGAACCAACCAGGCAATCGCCCGCACTCTCGTTGCCGGTCCACTCGCCACCAACTTTCGTCTCGCCGGGCGCAGCGCCCACGAACCCATCGTGAGCGCAGCAAAAACCAACGGCGCAACCCACTCCGCAGTCGCCCTTACCGTCAGCAACAATGAAGCTGCCGCTCCCATGTAGTTGATGACCGCACCCGCATAGGCCCACTCCTTTATCCGCGGAAATCGAGGAACGAGCAGCAGGATTGCGCAGAGAACCTTCGGAGGCCCCAGGATGTACAAGAGATAGAGCGGATACCCGAGCCTGGTTAGAGACACCCGCACAAACTCAATGCGCAGAAGATCCCATATCCCACCGGCAACCATCTCAAACGCAACAGCAATTGTGAACACCCAGTACGCGATGGTCCGCGCCCATTCCATGCGCGTCTTCGGTATACTTTCGCCCTCCGACCGGGCGGTCAGAATCCCTGCAACAATTGCGACCACCAACAACAATCCAACCAGCATCGAGAAAATTACCTCCCGCTCGTCACACGAATGCCGTCTCGTTCGTCAATGAGTTGACGACTTCCAGCGAAGGAATGTGACTGATGACTGATTCGCAATTTCTGGCAGATCGATTCGAACAAAACCGCGATCACCTGCGCGCTGTCGCTTACCGCATGCTCGGATCGGCGAGTGAAGCCGATGATGCGGTACAGGAGGCATGGCTGCGCCTCAACCGCACGGAAGCCGATGCTATCGACAACCTGGGCGGCTGGCTCACCACCGTGGTCGCCCGCGTCTGTCTCGACATGCTCCGTGCCCGGACCTCACGACGCGAAGACGAGCTTGACGAACAACTCCCCTCGATCCCGGCCCATCACCACGCCAGCCCCAGTCCGGAACAAGATGCGCTCCTGGCCGACTCCGTCGGTCTCGCCCTCATGGTCGTTCTCGATCGACTCGCGCCCGCCGAGCGCCTCGCCTTCGTCCTCCATGACATGTTCGATCTTTCCTTCGACGAGATCGGCTCCATTATTGGCAGATCCGCTGTCGCCACGCGCCAGCTCGCAAGCCGCGCTCGCAAACGGGTTCGAAGCGGAGCTGCTCCATCCCCTGCCATCTCAAGACAAAGAAGAGTGGTCGATGCGTTTCTGGCAGCGCTGCGGGCAGGCGACTTCAATGCTCTCGTCTCCGTACTCGATCCCAATCTCGTTGTCCGCGCCGATGCAGCCTCCGCCACGCCCGCGCTGCCAACCGAAGTTCGCGGCGCAGAGTTCTGGGCCCGCCAAGCCATCAAGACAGCCCAGGGAGCAAGAGCCGCACGCGCCGTCCTCATCAACGGCGCTGTTGGCCTGGTGATCGCTCCCCGTGGACATCTCTTCCGCGCTCTTCGCTTCACATTTGCAAATGAAAAAATTGCTGAGATCCATGTGATTGGTGACCGCGCGGTACTTTCGGCATTCGATCTCGCTCTCCTTCAGGATTGACTCTACTTCCGGTTCGCGATTGCTTCCCAACCCGGGGAGCATTGCGCCGGTTATCTTGTGTCCGATTCAACATCGCGGTAAGATGCTGCCCTGAGTCGGATGTTCGTTGCCGCCTTCGAAGTTGTTCTGCATCACTTCCCCGGTGCCCAGCCTGGGTTGGATCTCTGCAGTTCAGGGAGTCAACGTACTTGCCATCCTCGCTCTCATCGCTCTTCGAAGCGGCCGAACGCGGCGATCGCGCCGTCTCCGACGACCTCTTCGCTGCTCTCTATAACGAATTGCATCGGCTGGCGCGGTGCCAGCTTGCGCATCAGATGCCGATGAGCATTGGCGCAACAACGCTCCTTCACCAGGCTTACATCGAGATTGCGGGCCGTAGCAGCGCAGAGTTCCCTGATCGTGCCCGCTTCATGGCTTATGCCGCCCGCGTGATGCGCGGCCTCATCATCGATCACGCTCGCAGCCAGAGCGCACAAAAACGCGGCGGCCAATTCCACATTACGTCCTCCGTCACTGCAATCGAGCAGCCTGCAGACTCCCTCGAACTCGAGCAACTTGGCGCGGCCCTCGATCAGCTGGCTGAAGTCGATCCGTCTCTGGCAGAGGTCGTCGACATGAAGTTTTTCTGCGGCTTCACCTTCGCCGAGATTGCCGCGATGAAGAATCTCTCTGAGCGAACTGTGCAACGTCAGTGGGAGAAAGCGCGCATCTATCTCCACCGCAAACTCCGCCGGGATCTCGAAGGATGACCACATCGTGTCCGCAATAAGCCAGGATCGATGGCAGGAGATCAGTCCCTATCTGGACGAAGTATTGTCTCTACCCGACGGCGAGCGTATATCTTGGCTCGCCAGATTCCATCGCGAGAAACCCGACCTCGCGCCAATCGTCGAAGAACTGCTTCAAGAGCATGCGGCACTCAAGAATGAGGCCTTCCTCTCTGGCCATCCGCCAAGCCCGCTTGAACCTTCCGTTGCTGGCGAGACCATGGGGCCATACCGCCTGATCGCGCCGATTGGAGAGGGCGGCATGGGATCCGTATGGCTCGCGGAGCGAAGCGATGGCCGCTTTGATCGCAAGGTGGCCATCAAATTCCTCCGCCTCTCGCTCGGCTTGCAATCCGGCGCTGGCAGGTTCAAGCGCGAAGGCAGAATTCTTGCGCAGCTCTCGCATCCTCACATCGCAGAACTCATCGATGCCGGCGTTACTGGAAGCGGGCAGCCCTACATCGTGTTGGAGCACATTGAGGGCAAGCCGATCGATATCGATTGCGACGAGCGCCGGCTCGATGTGAATGCCCGCGTCACGCTATTCCTCGACGTCCTGGGCGCGGTCTCTCATGCGCACGCAAATCTGGTAGTGCATCGCGACATCAAACCCTCGAATGTGCTTGTTCGTAACGATGGCTGCGTTAAGCTGCTCGATTTCGGTATTGCCAAGCTGCTTGCCGACGATTCCGGTTCCGCAACTGCCACTCAACTCACAATCGAAGGCGGTTCGGCGCTGACCCCGCAATATGCCGCGCCTGAACAAATCACCGGCGGGGCCATCACCACCGCGACTGACGTTTATGCCCTTGGGCACTCCTCTATCTCCTTCTGGCCGGAAAGCACCCCACCAGCGCGGATGCCCTCTCGCCCGCCGAACTTGTCAGGGCGATCACCGACACTGAGCCGAAACGCCTGTCGGACGCAAGTGCAGAAAGCCGATCGGCCGCTCTGGCACAGAACCGCGCTACCACCGCAGAAAAGCTGCATCGCGACCTGCGCGGAGATCTCGATACCATCGTCAGCAAGACACTCAAAAAAAGTCCGTCAGACCGATATTCAACAGTAGACGCATTCGCAGATGACCTGCGCCGCTTCCTCAAACATGAACCCATCACGGCCCGGCCGGATACCTTCATTTACCGCGCCAAGAAATTCGTGCGGCGCAACCGCACCGTAGTTGGTCTGGCGACGATCGCAGTCTGCGCAGCAGTTGCTGGTATCACTGGCACCGCGATTCAAACCCACAGGGCAAAGGAACAGCGGGACCTTGCTATCAGGCAGGCTTCACGCGCAATCGCGGTAAGTGATATGGACAACTTCCTGCTGGCGGATGCCGCTCCCGGAGGCAGGCCTTTCACGGTGAATGAGCTCCTTGGCCGTGCAGAACACATCGTAAGTCGCGAGCGCCTCGAAGACAGTGATCGAGTGGAATTCATGCTCTCGATCGGACGCCAGTATTGGGGAGAAGATGAAGTCGCAAGGGCGCATTCGATTTTTCAGCAGGCATATGATCTCTCTCGCAAACTCAATGATCCTTCGCTGCGAGCCCGCGCATCTTGCGGACTGGGAGTCATTCTGGCCCAGGAGGGTGAACCAGCGCGCGGGGAAGAGTTGATTCAAACAGGCCTTCATGAACTTCCCGGAGACGAGGATTTCGCCCTTGATCGGGTGTGGTGTCTCCTGCGAGGTCGCGAAGTAGCAAATCATAATGGCGACGCACAACTGGCGGTAGATCGAGTTTTACAGGCTAAACGAACATTCAGTGAGTCGCCGCTCAAGTCAGAGGTCACCGCGTGGCGAATCGAAATGGATCTTGCGGAAGCGTACCGGCAGGCCGGCAAGACCGTGAGGCCGCAGATGCTTTCCAAAAGTCCTATCAACTCATGACTGAACTCGGCCGCGACGACACTGAGACCGCCGGAACTCTCCTGAATAACTGGGCGCTTGCCGTCGAATACTCTGGTCAGCCTCTGAACGCTGAGAAAATCTTCTATCGCGCTGTTCAGCTCAGCCGTGACAATCATGGAGATCAGGCAGTTGACCCTCTGCTCCTGCTCAACTATGCACGAGTTCTCAGGGAACTCGCTCGTACCGAAGAAGCACGGGTTTCTGCTGAACGTGCGCGCAAGGATGCTTCGCAGGCTGGAGATCAGGTTACTGTGAATCAGTCCTTGCTGGAACTCGCGCGAATCTACCGTCAAGCAGGCCAGTATGACCGATCAAATGCCATGCTCGACCAGGTTGAACCACGGCTCCAGGCGAATTTGCCGCCCGGCCACTTTGCGTTCTCGAGCCTCGCGTCAGAGCGAGAACTCACCGCGCTCGCAGCTGGGGACCTTCCCGCCGCCCGTCATTTCGCCACGCAAGCAATGAACATTCTGCAGGCGACAATCAAAAACGGCAAGCAGGGCTCACAATTCATGCCCACACTCCTGCTTCGTCAATCGAGACTCGAGCTCAAATCAGGCAACGTCGAACAAGCGCACGCCGATGCCGCGAAACAAATATCGATGGTTCAATCGAATTCTGAGCCCGGCCAGTATTCGTCTAACCTCGGCTACGCTTATCTGAACCTCGGCATGACCCTCCAGGCGCAGGGCAAATCGGACGAGGCACGTTCGGCATTCCTCTCCGCGGCAACCCACCTCGAAAACGCGCTCGGACCGAAACATCCAGACACCATCACTGCTCTTCAGTCAGCCGGCATGGCGCCGAAATAGTTCAATTTCTTGCCTCGCCTCCTCTCACCATTACCTTTGTGCTCTCTCTCTCTGAAGAATTGTCCATTCCTGCTGTCGTCTTCCGCCTTCAGATTTCGATTACTGAGACAAGAGCGGCCCAATCACTTTCCCTTGCCCGAATGAAACGCCTGTGTACCTCTGGCTCACTAGTTTGAAGGCGATTGGCCAATCACTCTCCCGGAGTCAAGGCGATGATCAACAACAACAAGATAACGAAGGTGCTCCTCTCTTTCCGTAAGTTCTTCCTTGGTTCAGGACGATACAGGCTTCCAATCCTGTTCGTTCTCGCGTTAGCAGCGTCCCTCAGCCTCTCTGGAGGGATACTCTTTCCCAACCCCTTGTTCACCTTTAACTCTTCCGGTGTCCTCAGCACGTTCGGAAAAGTCGACATCACCAATCCCTTCTTCAGGTCCTTGGGAACGAATGGCCGTTCCTGCAACACCTGCCATGTCGCGGGCTCCGCATGGTCGATCACGCCGGCCGATGTCCATGCCAAATTCAACGCAACCGGCGGGCTGGAGCCGATCTTCCGAACCAACGACGGATCCAATTGCCCCAGTGCCGACGTATCCACGCCGACAGCTCGCGCCAGCGCTTACAGCATGTTGCTCAACAAGGCTGTGCTTCGCATTGCCATTGCCATGCCAACGAATGCCGAGTTCCAGATCATCGACATTCAAGACCCCTATAACTGCCCGGAGACCACAACCTCCAATCCGGCCTTTTACCGCCGGCCGCTACCCTCCACCAATGTCAATTTCCTCAGCGCGGTCATGTGGGACGGCAGAGAGACGGTGTTCGGAGCCATTCCAGGCAAATCTTTAAACCTCCACCAGAGCCTTGCCAATCAGGCGCAAGACGCGGTCACAGGACACGCGCAGGGCGCGGTTCCAACCGCCGAACAGTTGGCGCAGATCGCTGCCTTTGAGACAGGCATTTCAACCGCGCAGGTATTTGATGCGCGCGCCGGCAGCCTCACTGCGAGCGGTGCGACCGGAGGCCCCTTCGCGCTCTCCCAGCAAAACACTTACATCGGAATCAACGACGCTCTCGGCGGCGATCCCAACGGTGCGCCGTTCGACCCTAAAGTCTTCACACTTTACGAATCCTGGACTAACGCCGGTTCGCCATTCCGCCGCTCCGTTGCACGCGGTGAGGCGCTCTTCAATAACCTTCCTATTCCCATCACCGATGTTGTCGGATTGAATGACGCATTGAAGCAGCCGGTCATCATGGGCACCTGCACTACGTGCCATGACACGCCAAATGCCGGTGATCACTCATTGCCCTTGCCCCTGGGGATCGGCACCACCGCGTATCCAGCGAAACCAGCACTCGACATCGCCGGCCTCCCCGTATATACCGTCCAATGCATCGCTACGGGAGGCACCGTTCAAGTCACCGACATCGGCCGCGCGATGATCTCCGGCAAATGCGCTGACGTTGGCAAGGTCAAGGGGCCGATTCTGCGCGGACTGGCCGCACGCGCGCCTTACTTCCATAATGGAGGCGCGAAAACCCTCGACGATGCCGTCGAGTTTTATAACCAGCGCTTCAATCTGGCCCTCACACGCCAGCAGAAGACCGACCTCGTTGCATTCCTTCGTACCTTGTAGCGCGTGAGTCACTTGCCTCTGGTTCTCTTAGCAGGCCCCAGCCGCATTCTTCGGCCGGGGCTTGCTCAGTCTCGTCACGCAAATCGCAGGTCTACTTCAGCGACCGCGGATCAGACCGGTTCACCGGCGACTTGCCGTTGAGCAGACCGACCAGTTCGCGCGCGCTGGCCGGAACCCCCACCTTGCCGCCGCGGATGATTTCCTTCGCATTCAGCTTCTTCCCATACAGATTCTCATTCGCGCTCCCATCCGAACGCAGCGTTGATCCTTCCAGCGACACCCCGGCAAACAAACCCTTGTTCCGCGAATAGGACAAAATCTCCGCGTTCATCACGATGTCTGTCGCGCCTTCCGCTGTACGGCCCTTCGGACCAGCCGCCGCCGAAGCATCTGCTCCCAGCTTCACCTTGCTCGACAGCAGCGAATTCGCGCCCTTCTGGTTCATCACCAGCAGCACAAAATCCGTCGCCTGTCCGCCCAGTTGAAATCCGATGCTCAATCCCTCCAGCGCAAACATCGCCGGAGCACCCCATCTGCCCGTGAAGTGCGCTCCGCCGCGGCACACCATCACGCCGCGCCCGTAGCTTCCGCCCACCCCAAACGCTGCCTTCTTTACAGAAGGCAAGATCACCACGCATTCCGCCTTGTTCAAAAGATCCTGCGGAATATCATCGGGAACGTTCAGGATCTCTTTCAACACCGTCCCGGCTTCCTTCACGCGATCTTCCTCGCGCTCATCCTTCGCCGCAAAAACCGGCGCCGCCATCAAAACCAGAACCGCACACACAGCGAACTTCTTCATGAAGAAACCTCCTTGACCAGAATCAAAACAGTATCAATGGTTTGAGCCGAGAAACGACTCCATTGTACTTTGCGGCCGCAGGGGCCGCTCATAGGACGGCCTTGCAATTTCTGGATCACCCGCACGTCTGATATCCATGCACCTCGAATCCTCAGTCCACATCCGCCGCTGCCCTGAGCATGTCTGGGCATATCTTGGCGATGTCTCCAACGTCGCGGCTTGGGACCGCGGGGTCGCTCGTTCCGAAGCTACCTCCCGTACTCCGCCCGGTGTCGGATTCGAGTTCGATACCTTTGCGCATCCGCGCGGCAAATCCGCCGATGGCTCCTGGGGCAAAATGTCCTACCGCATCACCGACATCGATCCGGTTCGCGGCTGCACCATTCAGCTCACCAGCTTCGCCGGCAATGCGCGCTACTTCAAGTTCGCCGAATGGCGCTTTCGCGTCGAATCCGAAACAGACGGAAGCCGCGTCTTTTGTATCGCAGTCTTCACATTGAGATGGCAGTATCTGCTTCTTGCTCCCGTCTTCCTCACAATGAAACGGGCCATTCGCACCGATCTCGAACAGCTCAAAGACAAACTCGAAGCCTGAGTCAGGCTCCCTCTGCGCTTCTGCTCTCAACTGACCATCACACTCTCCCAAATCCGTCTGTGCTAATCTCTCCGCGACCGAAGAAAGGCACTTCAGGCCATGGCAAAACGGCTCGTCTTTACTCTCACGCTTCTAGCCGCTCTCATCGCTCCCACCTTCGCGCTTGCGCAATTTCCAGGAATGTCCGCGTCCAAACACTACGCCTGGTCCGATAAGTCGCTCTCTCCCGACGCGCGCGCCGACATGGTCATCAAGGAGATGACCCTCGACGAGAAGATCCAGCTCCTCCACGGCCCTGGCTGGAATGCAATCTTTTCAGCGCCCGAATCCGGCCCCCTCACTCGCGCCATCGCCGTCCTCGGCTTCATTCCAGGTGTGCCACGCCTTGGCGTTCCCGATCTTCAGATGACCGATTGCGTCGTAGGCGTTTCTGGAGCCGGTGCCAAAGGCCGCTACGCGACAGCCCTTCCCTCCGCAGAAGCAATGGCCGCAGCATGGGATCCCGCGCTCTCTTATGAAATCGGCACCATGATCGGCCACGAAGTCCGCGCCCTGGGCTTCAACATGTCCCTCGGGTCTGGGATCAATCTCATCCGCGAGCCGCGCAACGGCAGAACCTTCGAGTACAAGGGCGAAGACCCGCTCCTCGCTGGCACCCTTGCAGGCCAGGAACTCAAAGCCGAGAAAGCCCTCCACATCATCACCGACATCAAGCACTTCGCCGTCAACGATCAGGACACCGGCCGCATCGTCGCCAACTCAATCATCAGCAAACGCGCAATGCGCGAGAGCGACCTTCTCGCTTTTCAAATCGCCCTCCGCGACTCCGGAGCCGGCGCCATCATGTGCTCGTACAACCGCATCAATGGCACCTATGCCTGCGAAAATCCCTACACGCTCACCGATGTCCTTAAGAAAGACTTCGGCTTCAAAGGATTCGTCGTCTCAGACTGGGGCGGCACCCAGAGCACTGTCAAATCCGCCATGGCTGGCCTCGACATCGAAATGCCCGGCAGCGATTCATTTGGCGCGCCCCTCAAGAAAGCCGTCGCAAGTGGTGAAGTTCCCATGGACCGCCTGAACGATATGGTCCATCGCATCTTGCGCACTGAATTCGATTCCGGCATCTTCGACGACCCGCCGCAACCTGAATCTCCCGATGTCCTCCGCGGCCTCGAGGTCGCACAGAAAACTGAAGAGCGCGGCGCCGTGCTGTTGAAGAATTCCAGCAGCCAGCTTCCGCTGAACGCCGCTTCCATCAAGTCCGTCGCCGTCATTGGCGGCCACGCCGACGCAGGCGTGCTCTCCGGCGGAGGCTCATCACAGGTCTCTCCCGCCGGCGGCAACGCCGTTCCTCCTCCGCCCGAGATGGCCCGCAATCCGCTCGCATTCTTCCTGGTCCCCACCTGGCACCGCTCCGTCCCGCTCAAAGGCATCGCAGCCAAAGCACCAGATGCGACAGTAAAATTCGATCCCGGCACCGATCCCGCTGCAGCCGCCGCACTCGCCAAATCCTCTCAGGTCGCCATCGTCTTTGCCACGCAGCACGCGTCCGAAGGAATGGACCTCAAGAACCTCTCGCTCCCCGACAATCAGGACGCCCTCATCGAAGCCGTCGCCGCCGCGAATCCTCACACCATCGTCGTCCTCGAAACCGGCGGCGCTGTCCTCATGCCCTGGCTCGATAAAGTCTCAGCCGTTGTAGAAGCCTGGTATCCCGGAATCCGCGGCTCCGAGGCAATCGCCAACGTCCTCTTCGGCGACGTAAATCCATCCGGCAGGCTGCCCATCACCTTCCCAAAGAGCGAGGCGGATCTGCCTCATCCCACTCACGTCGATCCGCCCAAAGCCGACGCCACACACGTTATCCCGAAGCTCCCCGGAGTTCCCGGCCCCATCGGCATGGCCATGGGCATCGCTCCGCCCTTCGACGTCAATTACGACGAA
>Ga0207641_10001401_pt1 | contig 23732 bp, 19 predicted proteins | sample KBSSwiS62_FD_184306 | JGI IMG/M metagenome (GOLD analysis project Ga0207641, IMG submission 184306) | Switchgrass rhizosphere microbial communities from Kellogg Biological Station, Michigan, USA - KBS Switchgrass S6-2 (SPAdes) (version 2) | ecosystem: Host-associated > Plants > Roots >... | reverse complement strand
CCATGCGACGTCGAAGCCCTTTTCGATCTCTACCAAGCGCCCGCCGACCACCGAACACGCCTGCTGGACATCACCCGCGACGTCCGCCAGCCCGACTGGTGGCACCGCTACACCGACGCCGTTCCCCGCTGGTTCGAACGGTTCATGGCCGCCGAGACCAGCGCCACCACCTGGGACTGCTTCGACGCCCAGCTCGTCCCTGGCCTGCTCCAGACCCGTGACTACGCCTTCGCCGTCATGCGAGCCGCCAACACCGCTCTGGACGACACCGAGATCGACCGCCGCGTCGAGCTGCGGATGGAACGCCAGAACCGGCTCACCGGCGACGACCCGCTCACGCTGTGGGCCGTTCTCGACGAAGCCGTCCTACGCCGCCACGTCGATGGACCCGCCGTCATGCGCGCCCAGCTCGACCACCTGGCCGCCGCCACCCGGCAGCCGAACATCACCATCCAGATCCTGCCGTTCGTCCTCGGCGCCCACCCCGCGCTTGGCTTCTCCTTCAAGATCCTCAGCTTCGGTGGCAACGGCAGTGGAGAGGTCACCCACGTCGAACAGCTCCATAGCGGCCTCTACCTGGAACGAGAGGCCGATCTTCGCCGCGATAAGCTCGCGATGAACCGCCTACGAGCCGTCGCGCTCGACCCCGAGCGGTCCCTCGACCTGATCAACAAAGCGGCGGAGGACCTCCGATGAGCAGGACCACCGACAGGTCCCTCACCTGGCGCAAGTCCAGCCACAGCGCCGGGAACGGCGGCGAATGCGTCGAGGTCGCCACCCTCCCCGAGGGCGGCCGCGCCGTGCGTGACAGCAAAGATCCCGATGGCCCCGCCCTCCGCTTCACAGACGCCGAGTGGAAGGCGTTCCTCGCCGGGGCCCGCGAGGGCCAGTTCGACCGATAACGGGTTCGCTCGCGCACGAAGCCCGGTGTCGAACCGCGTAGATCAGCCGACGTCGGACGCTCGGGGTATCTCCGCAGCCGTTATGTGGGTGACGGAGGAGCGTCGTTCGCGCGGTTCGCTCGGACCGGACGGTTTGGGCCTTCCGACCGACGTTTCAAGGTGGAAGTCTGGCGTCGAACCGCGGACCGCGGGATCGCTCGGAGCAGGCGGTCCGGGGGCGTCCTCGGGGCGTCAAAAGGATCAAGGAAGCTTCCCTGGTGCGCTCGAACCGGGGATTTGGGGTCTTCCCGCAGCCGTATCAAGATGAGCGAGCTGCCTCGGACCGCCTTGTCCTACTGTTGTAGTGATCTCTATGTGCTCGTGGCGAGCGTACTACCTGCTTGGGCTGCGCGGATCCGGTGTTTACCCTCGCCGCTCTGGTTTCCCACCGCAGCTGACGTCGAGCCTGGACAGCCCCAGGCGCACAGCGGCGGCCGCGTCGTCGAGTTCGTCGCGTTGACGCATCCGCCAGTCGGCGTCGATGCGGAAGGTGTCTCCGGCGAACCGGGGGAACACGTGCAGGTGGACGTGGAAGATCTCCTGGAAGGCGGCCACACCGTCCGCGAGGAACAGGTTCACGCCCTCGCACCGCAGGCCGGAGTGGCGCAACGCCCGCCCGAGGCGGTGTGCGACCTGCCATACCCGGGTGCCTGCGCTCTCGTCCAGGTCCGCCAACCCCACGGCATGCGCTTTCGGTACGACCAGCAGATGCCCTGGCGTCACCGGTTGGAGGACCATGAACGCGAGCACGATGTCGTCCTCGTGGACAACGCTCGCCTCCGCCTCACCGCAGACCATCGCGCAGAACACGCACAGGTCGTCGGCCACGTGATCCATGAGACCATGAGGTCGATCATTCGGCCTCCGAAATTCTTTCCTGGCGGGAACAGTGAACCGGCGTAGGAGACCAGCAGTGCTGACGGACGGTGTGATCGCGCTGCGCTGCCTGGCGGAACGCGACGCCGAGGCGCATCTCGCTGGTGAGGACGACGACCTGATCCGGTGGCTGTCCGGTGGACTCGGATCGCTGGCTCGTGTCCTGCCCTGGATCCGCCAGAACCGAGAACAGTGGGCGACCGGCGGGCCCCGACGCAACTTCGGCGTCTTCGACGTCGCCTCCACCGCCCTCGTCGGCAACGCCGAGGCGCACCTCGACCAGCCCGGGCTCGAACCCGGCGCGGTCAACATCTCCTACGGAGTCTTCCCCACCTGGCGCGGCCAGGGCATCGCATTGCGCGCCGTCACCCTCATCCTCAACTGGCTACAGGCCCAGCCCCCGCGCAAGAAGGCCGTCATCCGCGTCGCCCCAGGCAACATCTACTCCCTGCGCATACCCGAGACCCACGGCTTCCACCGCGCCGGACCTGTCGTCAGCCCTCTCGGCGAGCGCCTGATCCACTTCGAACTGCCGCTCTTGCACCAGCCGGACGGCCACGCCGGAGACACCTCAGCCGGAAAGCCATAATCTGCTCGCGCCAAAACCGAACCGCACCTGGTCGATCAACAGGCACCAGAATGGTGCCCGAACTCGCCGACACGACCGCCCGCCCACCAGGGCCGCGACCCACCTCTCGCCTGACAAGAGATGCCTGCTTCGAATCGTCCAGATCGGCCCGCCGCGGACGGTCGGGGCGCCAGCACCGAGGTATTAACCCGACTTAGGCCAAGATCTGATCATCTTGTTCGTTGCGGGGCTGCGACCTGGGGTTTCGGTTCGATGGGTGCGCACTAATCGGCCTGTCGGCCGTGTCCCTACTCTGTCGTTTTGTGTCTCCTTACGTGCGGACGGTCAAGACGGCGTCGGGGGCGCGGGCGGTGCAGATCGTGTACTCGCAGCGCCGGGGGTCGCGCGAGATCGAGCACATCGGGTCGGCGCACACCGACGCCGATCTGGAGTTGCTGAAGGCGGTGGCGCGGCAGCGGCTGGCGGCGGGTCAGGGCGAACTCGACCTGGGGCTGCCCGATAGCCCGCCGAACTCCGGCGCGGCGTTGCCGATCACGTCGTCGCGGGCGGGGCATCTGCTCGACGCGCTGATCCGCGGCTACCAGGCGCTGGGGTTTCACATGGCGACCGGACACGACGACGTGTTCCAGGCGCTGGTAGTCGCGAGGGTCGTCGAACCGACCAGCAAACTCGACTCCCTGCGCGTGTTGGAGGAAGCCGGCGCCCCGGCGCCCTCGTACCGCACGGTCCAGCGCCGGCTGCGTCTCTACGCGGACGCCGACCGGGTCGATGACCAGACCGGGCAGCCCGTCGCGCTCGACCCGGCGGGCGGTCCGTGGCGGGCGCGGCTGGCCCGTGCCTGCGCGGACCACATCCGGCTCGGACCTGCGACGCTGCTGCTCTACGACGTGACGACGCTGTACTTCGAGACCGACGAAGGCGACGGGTTCCGCGAGCCCGGGTTCAGCAAGGAACGGCGCCTGGAACCACAGGTCACCGTCGGCCTGCTCACTGACGGAGCCGGGTTCCCGCTGACGGTGCACGCCTTCGAGGGGAACCGGGCGGAGACCACCACGATGCTGCCCGTCCTGACCGGGTTCCTGACCGCACACCACCTGACCGACGTCACGGTCGTCGCCGACGCCGGCATGGTCTCGGAGGCGAACAAACGCGCGATCGAGGCGGCCGGGTTGTCGTTCGTCCTGGGCGCCCGTGTGCCTGAGGTCCCCTACGTGGTCAAGGCCTGGCGGGAAAAGCACCCCGGCACCGAGATCCCGGACGGGCACGTGTTCGTCCAACCCTGGCCCGCCGGCCCGACCGACCAGCGACGCGACCACACGATCTTCTACCAGTACAAGGCCGACCGGGCCCGGCGCACCCTGCGCGGGATCGACCAGCAGGTCGCCAAGGCAGAGAAAGCCGTCGCCGGCAAGACCTCGGTGAAACGCAACAGATACGTCCGCCTGACCGGGGCCAGCAAGTCGGTCAACCGGACACTCGAGGCCAAGAACCGCGACCTGGCCGGGATCAAGGGCTACGTCACCAACCTGCCCGAACCCGACGCCCAGCAGGTCATCACCGCCTACAGCCGGCTTCTGAACGTCGAGAAAGGCTTCCGGATGAGCAAATCCGACCTCGCGGCCCGGCCGATCTACCACCACACCCGCGAATCGATCGAGGCACACCTCACGATCGCGTTCGCAGCCCTCGCCGTCAGCCGCTGGATCGAGAACACCACCGGCTGGTCCATCCGCAAGTTCGTCAAGACCGCCCGCCGCTACCGCACCATCACGATCCAAGCCGGCGACCACACGATCACCGCCGCCGATCCCCTCCCCGACGACCTCCGAGCCGCCCTCGACGCCATCCACCGCACGCACTAAATGGCCTAAGTCGGGACTGATCCAGCTGATCAATCGTCACAGCACGCGTGAGATATAGGACTAAGACCTCGTTCAGAATGATCCGAGGAGTTTTCGTAGGCAGATGATCGAGACGGCGAGGCTGAGGAAGGCTTGGTGGATGTCGGCGGAGCGTTCCCAGCGGGTGCGGAGCCGGCGGAACTGGTGCAGCCAGCTGATCGTCCGCTCGACCGGCCAGCGCTGTTTCCCCAGGCCGGAGCCGTGGGGTTTCCCGCGGCGGGCGATGATCGGGGTGATGCGACGAGCGGCGAGCTGGCGGCGGTATTTGTCGTGGTCGTAGGCGCGGTCGGCGAGCAGGTAGCGGGCGCCGGCGCCGGGACCGTCCGCGCTTCCCGCGGATCGGTGGGATCGCGTCGACGAGCGGGATGAGCTGGGTGACGTCGTGGCGGTTCCCGCCGGTAACGAGGGCAGCCAGCGGTATCCCGCCCGCGTCGGTGATCACATGGTGTTTGCTGCCGGCGTGGGCCCGGTTGACCGGGCTCGGACCCGTCTGGGCCCCCCTTTGAGCGCGTGGAGGTGGGAGGAGTCGACCAGCGCCCGCTGCAGGTCGAGCAGGCCAGCCGTGTTGCACTCGGCCAGCAGGTCCTCGTGCAGCCGCTGCCAGACCCCGGCCGCATTCCAGTCACGCAGCCGCCGCCAGCAGGTCACCCCCGACACCCCGAACAGCGTGGTCGGCAGCTCCCGCCACGGCACGTCGTTACGCAGCACCCACAAGATCCCCTCCAGCGTCGCCCGGTCGTCCACCGGCAACCGCCCCGGATGGCGGAACCCGCGCGTCCGCACCGGGATCAGCGGCGACAGACGCTTCCACAGCTCCTCACCGAGCACCTCGTCATGCATAACCCCGGCATCTACCGGCGCAGACCTGGCTGATCCAGGATGACACACCGCGATTGACCAGTCTTTGTGAAGAGAGATCTAACTCGAAATAGAGCTTCGATGCTGCGACGCGTCGAGTAGCTTGTGCCCGCCACAGGAGCGCGGTCCTGGTCTGCTCCGGGACCGTCTCGGCGCCGTTCGTGGTCCCTCGGTGTACCACCCGCCCGCCCGATCATGCCGCCACACTACGAAGATCAAAAACAGGCGCACCGCAACATAACTACCAGATCCGGAACGAATATCTTCGCGCACAGATGTTCCGGCCATGGCTACCGTCGGGCGCGAGCAATTACCTCTTCTGTCGTGAGTGGACTATGCGGGTGGTAGCTCAGACATGCTGGTGCGCGGATCTTACGTGGCGCCTCACCTTCCACGGCGATGTAGAACTCGCCGGCACGTAGCCGAGAAATATCTGGGACGTCCCCGCCTTTCGCCTTGGCCATCTGCCTGGCGTCCTCGACCTGTGTTGGACTGTTCAGCAGTCCGTAGACCTGGGTGGCGGCATTTCCGGGGACGCGGTTGTGGAGATTTCTGGGTGCTTGAGTGGCGAAGAGGAGGCCGAGCCCGTACTTGCGGGCCTGCGACGCGAGCGCGAGCGTGCTTTGGGTGCACGCGGTCATGGCACCTGACGGGACTAGGGTCTGCGCCTCGTCCATCACGAGCAAGCCAAGAAGCGGGCGGTCAACGGCGGGGTTTTTCTTGATCCAGGTGAACAGCGCCATCTGCAACTGGTTCACGAAGCTCTGCCGGGCCTGCTCCTCTGGAAGCCCGACGAAGCTGATGACCGAGACACGGGCCCGCTTTCCGGGCGCTGGGGTGAGCAAGAGGCCGGGATCGACCGGCGTTCCGGTCCCGCCGAACAGCGGGTCATTGATCATCGTCGCGCCGAGCGTTTGAGCCAAGCCAGCGGCGATCTTCTTCGCTCCGTCGAGGTTCGTGATGTCACCAGGAAGATCGGCAAGAATGTCAATGAGTCCGGTGAGTCGACCTCCGCCGCGCCGCGCGAAGTACTCCACAGTCCGGCGTAGGACGGCGCGCCCCACGTTTGCCTTGGCGGCGCGGCTGTCCAGCATCGCCCGAGGCGCAAGCGCGGCAACGGCAGCCTCGACGGCCTCCGCGAATTCGTCGGGATCGTCGGCGGCGGCACGGAAGTCGGGCAGCGGCTGGAAGCTCAGCGGCCGGCCTGCCTCGCGGCGGGGTGTCCATACGACCACATCGGTTTGCTTCAGGTAGTCCGACGCCTTCGCGCTGTCGCCATCACCCCAGTGGGGCGGCGCTTCTGGCCAGCTGTCGCCCAGGCGAGCCAGGTCATTGTTCGGGTCGAGGACGATGGAGGAGACGCCCTGCAGGGCGCACTCCTCTACTATCCGGCGGATCAGCACCGTCTTTCCCGAGCCCGATCCAGCGAAGACGGTCATGTGTTTGCGCAGCGCCGCGAGCTCCACCGAGATGGGTGCGCGGGTGCCGTAGTCCCTCCCCACGGCGATGGCTTGCGGCGACTCGTCGGCCGTTATCAGGGCTGGCTCGGGGGCTGGGCTCGCGAGCACGCCATCGGTCGGCGTCGCACGGGAGGCTTCGGCCACAGCGCCGCGCGCCGCTCCTGGGGGCAGCCAGCCATCGACGTCCCCGAGCGCTTCGTGTAGCAGTGTGATCTGCGCGGCGGGCTGTCGAGCGATCAGCCAGGGCCGCACGCCCACCGGGTCCTCGTTGAGCAACGTGCGCAGCGCGGCGAGAATGCGCAGGTCCTCATTGTTCAGCGCCAGAGTCCGCCCGCCGGACTCAGACAGCTCTCGCACCTCCTGCTGAGTCTTCGGGCTAGTGGACCAGCCCTTGTTACGCAGCAGGAACAATCTTCGTTTGGGCACCCCCGGTTCGAGTCCAGCGCCGATCACGGCCCTGCGCAGCCGGTTCAGTGCCGAGTTGCCATGGTGCCCGTCGCTGACTGCCCGAAAGCACCAGTGGACCTCATCTTCGGTTTCCTCCGCGAGGGTCAGTCGGAGCCGCGCGTGCAGGTCGGGCTTCGCGCTGGGCGGCGGGTCGACGGAGAAGGCACCCGAACCTTCTGGTCTTTCTAAGATCCATGCGCTCAAGCCGGCCGCCAGTAGACCCGGCACCGCTCGGTCCTCGGTATCAGGTTCCAGGGGCGTGATCACGTCCGCGTCTCGCTTCAGGGCGTCGAATCGTTCGTCATAGGTGGCGAGCGTGGTCGCGTCGATCGCCGGGGGTTGCGCCAGGGCGGACGGAGGGTCGGCCGACAGCGAATCGCCGAGGTCGCGTAGCTCTTGGACCTCGTCGGTCAGCAGGCAGGCCCGGATGTGCGCGTCGATGACGACGAGGAGACGCCGCGGAGTGAAGACGCCGGCCGCCCGGAACGCATCCGGGTGAACGGGCCAGGTCGGATACGGCGGCACGAATCCGAGTTGCTCGAAGTAAGGAGCGAACCTCCGTCTCACGATCTCGCGAGCCAGCTCAGGGTTACTGATCGTCATCAGGTGTGGAGCTTCCCGAAACCTGTCACTTACTGTGTCGGTCGCCTTCCGTTTGATCAGCTCCCATGAGGCAGGAATACACGCGACCACGGTCAACATGCGCCTGGTCCGTTCCCGCAGGGTCATCAGCCCGCCGGCGACGCTCTCCACAACCACCAGCTGCTGCCACTCGGCCTCGCCGTCCGCCCGTCCCTGGGCCGTCGGATCTCCGCGGAGATTGGACTGCGCGAGCAGGACGTCGATCTGGTCGAACGCCATCACGGTGGGCCCGGTCAACGCGAGCAGGCGCGATAGATCCTGGACGATCTCCTCCGGCGTCCGCGCGGCCCGGCGCATCCCCCAGGCGGCGCGGTCGCCAGTGGACCCCTCGTCGTCGCAGGCGAAATAGGCATCGGCGATGTCTCGGTGGGCCACGTTGCCGGAGGCGCTAAGCACCAGCGCGCGGGCAGTATCCCGACTCGTACGGAATACGAAATCGTCAAATGCCGCTAGACCCTCAATGAAGAGGTCCAGTGCATCCGTTGTCAGACCGGTCTCGCCGATGAGTGAGCGCCGCACCGAGACGGGAACGCCAACCCGAGTGGCGAGTCGCCGTACCGCCAGCCGCAGCTGCGTGTCGCCGTCGGGCACAGGGCGTGCTAGTCCGTCGAGCATGGACGCCAGGACGCTGGCCCAAAAAGCCTTGGCGCTCAGCAGGCTGACCAGGAAGAAATAGCCACCTTCGGCCTGGACCAGATCGCGGAGCCAGCCGAGCAGATGAGTCTTGCCCGAGCCGCGCCGTCCGGCAAGTACCAGGCCGATCGGGCTGCCGTCCGTATCGACGGCCTCGCGTACGCCGGCCTGAACTGCCTGGACAACACCTGGATGCAGCCCATCGACGTGGTAGGGCAGCGGCCGCCAGACATCGTCGGGAACCGGCGCCCAGTCAAGCCTGATCGAAGCCAGGGCAGCTCGCTCCTCGTCGTTCATTACACGCCGATCGCGAGCAGGTGCACGTCCTCGCCGCCGACCCTTATTGATGCGGCCCAGTCGGCTTCGGTAAGCGCCTTCTGGTTGTTCTCCGGGACTAGGTCGACGTCGGCGGCCTGGCTCAGTTGGATCAGCGCATGATCTAGGTCGGCTCTGTCGACGTCGGTGAAGAACGGCCGGAGCCGGGCCAGTGCGACCCACGCGCTCGGCTCGGCCGCCAGCGCGCCGTAGGCAGCCCGCAGGCGGCTCTCGAGGTTACCTGGCCGCTTGGACGGTGTGATATCAGCTCGGGAGAACATTTCACCCAGGCTGCGGTACTCGCTGCGGGGGAGCACGCGTTCTAGCAGGTTCTCGTGCAGCGCTCGCAGAGCTCCCCCGATGGCCCGCGCTTTAGGGCTGGTCACGTCCAGGTCTTCCTGAACCCGGACCCAGCCCTTGTCGTCCAGCTCGTGCAGATACGTCCGCCCGGACCGCTCGCTGCGCAGCAGCCGCAGCCGATTGAGCTTCTCCCGCCGCGCCTTTTCCACATTGATGCCATAACACTCGACGAGCTCGGTGTTAAGCATCGCGCGGGCCTCCGCCATGAGTGTCAGGAGGATCGCGCTGTCAGAGGGAGTCAATTCGTCATCGACCACGGTATCCCTTTCGCGGGTATGTAGTCGCGTGGCGCCGGCCGGCGGGCGTGGCGCTCGACGCGGGAGGTTTTCATGGTGTCGTTCGGGGCGCGGCTGGTCGTCCATCAGCACTCAGGCCGAAGGCCTGGACGGCTCGGACGTCGCGCCGGTCGATCGCCAGGTCAGCGGTGAGCAGCGCGAGATACCGCTCTGCCGCCCGGTGGGTGCCAGCGTTCACCTCGGCTAGCAGGCCGGCCCGATCGCCCGCGTCGAAAAGTAGTCCGGTCAGCTCGTTTGCCGCCTTCTCGTCCCCGCCGTCGGCACTCGCGCGCAGCTGTTCGACATGGTCACCGCCGACTCCTGGGGCACTGGCTGCTGGCTGCGCCGGCTGGCGCACGGCCGTGGAGCTGCCGACGCTGTGAGCTGGCTCCGGAATGTCGACCTGGTCTGGTATCGCCAGCAGTTCGGCGAGGCGTATGGAAGCCAGCCGATTGCCTTCTGCCGCAAGCTCCCGCAGGCCGGCCACGCCGCCACGCTCGGCCAACAGCTCCACGAGGTCCTCGGTGGCGGCCGCGTTGCCGTCCTCGGCGCGCGCCCGCAGTTCGTCAGCCTTGCCCCCGTCGTCGAGCAGCTCGGCGAGGCGATCGGCAGCAAGAGGGTCTGTGGCCGCCTGCTCTCGGAGTTGCTCGGCCCTCGCCCACAGCTGGACCAGTCCCACCCGAAGGATGCGTCGCCGCTGGTCCGCCGGGTTGGCGGCGAGCAACGCCTCGGCCACCACGATCGCCTCGTCCATTCGACCCTGGCGACGAAGTAGCGTGATCAGCTCAACGCCGGCGCTGTCGTCGCCTGCCTCGTGCAGGCGGCGCAGCGCCCGTTCGGCGTACGCATAGCGCATCCGGGCGAGCGCAGCGCTCGCGAGCCGGCGTAGGTCGTCGAGGTCGTGGGTCTCGGTGGCCACCGCTTCCCATAGACTGTGCGGTGGACATTCGTTACGCCGGAGGCGACCGATGTGCTGCGTCAGATAGTCAGCGACGCTGTAGTCAGCGACCACCTCATCACTCTCGCCATTGCCAGCCGGCTTTCCGGTCTCCGGAGCGACAGGGAAGAGTGCCGACACCTCTCCGTAGAGAGGGGTCGTGGCTGCCTGTAGTCCGCGTTCCAGCCAGAGTCGTGCGCCTGGCACCCGTTGGGTCCGGGAAAGGTAACCGGTCATCGCCGTCGTCAGCACGTCGACGGATAGTGCGCCCTGCACACCAAGTCGACGCGCGTCGGCCGCTGCCGTAAGGATTGCCCTGCAGTATGGGTTCGGTGCCTGCTCCCAGCGGCGCACGAGATCAGGGCCGGCGGCCAGCACCTGTGTGAATCCGACATCCGTCACAGCGAGGGCGGTTCTGATTCGTGTGTCCCCCTTAGCCAGCTTGGTCGCGCGCCTTCTTTCGCCAGGGCTCAACGCCTCTGGGACGGTAATTACCTCAGCTAGTTCGATCAGCTTCCGATCTTCGGCGTAGATGTCATCGTCGTCCCCGTAGCCAAGCCGCTTCCGTGAATGGTAGTGTTTGTGCCATACTGTGCCAACGACGATCATTTTTGCTTTACGCAGCGCAATGATATCCGCGTGACGCAGGGGCGGATCGGCGCCGAGAAAGCGGTGGAAATCGTCGAGCCATAACACGGTGCTGGCAGTTGGCATCGTCAGGAGATCGCGGATTTCTCGCGTGCTAGACGGCTGTACCAGCCACCAGTCCGGCACGAGGCCGCTGACTGCTTCATAAAGGGACCGAGTCTTGCCACACGACGATCCACCCATGAGAAGGACGAAGCAGCCGTCCTGCGTGCCCGTCACGATCTGTTGGTGCAGTTGCGCGTCAAAGTCCCGCTCGACATAGCTGGGAAGTTGGCCATTCTCACCGGGTAGCCGGGTCGCACCGTCGGAGATCTGAATGGCCGCGTGAACTCCCAGGTCGCGAGGGGACGCCTCATCGACGCGGCCGGCGCCTGGCGGTCCCTGGCCGACAGTCGCGGTGAGTAGCTGCCAGGTGTCCAGAATCTGGTGCCGCTCAGCCCGTGGCACTTGGAGGACCTCGAGAAGGCTGACCAGCAGATCTCTCTTGATCTGTGTCTTGCCATTCAGCGCGTCACTGACCGTGCTGACCGGCAGGAGGCGATACCTGCGGTCGGACGAGGCGAGCCTCTTACCTGCGCTTTCGACTTCTTGAAGACTCATCGCACTTCGGCGTCGGATGCGCTGTAGATAGGCGGCGAAGTCGTGCCACGTGCGAACGGCGGAGATGTCGCCGACGACGGCCGCGCCCAGCGTGATCACCCCCCGGCGACCGTGTCGGTCCTTCCGGGAAAGCATACGAGCGACCGTCGCCGCGCGCCATAGCCCTGGTAGAGCAACACACCCGACGCCGGCCCCTTCCGGCCCCTTCCGGGCCCGTCCGGAACCGTCGACCAGCAGTTACTCGACTTGCTGCTCTGAATCCGTCCCAGCAGAACATGACGATGAGCAGCGAGGCCCACGATGGAGAATCGGTCGTCACGGAGACGGTCAGCAGGCACGACCGGGCCGACGGTGAGCGTCCGCCAGGTGACGAGAATCCTGGGCCGCCACGGCCTGAGCGTGCGCGGATACGACATCGAGCACGTTCCCGTCCTGGCCGGACCACGAGGACACCCCGCGTTTGGCGCCAGCCCGCACGATGGGTACGGCCAGGCGCTCTGCGGCCCGCGGCGGCGCCCGCTCATTCAGGTGTCCGACCTCGCTCTCCAGGACATGCAGACCGCAGTAGTCACGATCTTCCACGAGATCGCGCACCACCGGTCGTATCTGGCAGTCGGTCACGGCGGGAGCGAGGCCGAGGCCGAGCGCTTCGGCCAGCGGATGTACGACCAGTTCGCCCGCCAACAGGCTTAGCCAGGTCGCGAGCACGTCACCGCGGCCGATAGTCGGGCGGCGGAACCGTGCGGGGCGCGAGGGCCGACCGCGCCTCCGAGCGGCTCCGCCAGACCGGTCTACACGGTTCCGTCAACATCCGTTGACGCAGTGCCCGAGGGAGACCTAAGGGCCGGCCTCAGCGGACGCCTCCCGGCCCGCCGAAGAGACTTCGTTGGCCGATATCACGCTGCGTGATGGTTCCTTGATCGGCACTAGCGGAGCGGTGAAGCCGACGTGATGCCGAACCGGGCGATACAGCGCGGCATGGTCGCGCACAGTTCGGGATCTTCGATCGGGGAGAAATGCCTAGGCGAGCTTGTCAGCCGGCCAGGACGGCACCCAGTGGCAACCCATGGCACGCGGCGAACCTCGGCGACAGCCAGCAAATATCACGGAGAGTCATCCTCATAATCCTCCGGTCGTGAGTTCGAGCCCCACCCGCCCCACAAGCCCACTTCCCCTGTGCCGCAGAGGTTTCCTCGATGGGAGGCGCGGTCCGATGGCCAATCGATTGCGGTTGCGGCGGTGAGCGCCTGGGCAAGGAGCGGTCTACGTTCACCGAGGGGCAGGTAGGGCGCCAACGTGGCCAGCGCTGAAGCAGCGCACCTGACCGCCAGCGACCTCAACGCCCCACATTTACGCGCCGCCCTGGGACTCCCCGCCACGACCGCAGGCCCACCCCGCACCAACCGGCTCTCCCGCCCCACAGGAACGGCGCTCGGGTAGCCCGAGGGGATCCCACCCCGGACTTCTGCAGCAACGCACCCGCGACGTGGTCAGGGCCCTCCTACCGCCTGGGCTGGAGATCAGGGGGTGCCCGTGGGGCCGCTCGCGCCGATCAGGTTAGCTGTGATCACGGCCGAGATCGCGGCGAGCTGATCGAGCTGTTCGCAGCTGAGCACGTCGATGACCATCTGCCGGACGTGCGCGCTGTGGATCGGTGCGGCCTGCTCCAGGGCGGCGCGTCCGGCCGGGGTGATGGCGGCGGTGACTGCTCGGGATCCGGCGCTGCGGCGTTCGACCAAGCCACGCTGGCACATACGCGTCAGCTGGTGGTGAACGCGGCTTTTCTCCCAGCCGAGCAGGTGGACCAACTCGAAGGTGCGCAACTGGTGCTCGGCGGCCTGGGACAGCACGGCCAGTACCGTGTAGTCCGGCACCGACAGGCCGCTGGCCTCCTGCAGCTGCTGCTCGATCCGGGCGCGCAGCAGCTCCTGCATGCGGAAGAACGACTGCCAGGCATGGACTTCCCGCGCGTCCAAGCGCCCCTGCCGCGCGACCTCCTGTTTCCCGGAGTCCGGCCGTCCCGTCTGCTGCCCGCTCATGTGGATCACTATAACTCAATCGAGGTGACACGTCACCTCGATTGCGCTACCTTCGATGACACATCAACTCGATCGGTCGCGTTCGTGGAGGCCCCGATGTACACCCAGCGGACCCAGCACTCGGAGCATGATCATCAGGTCGCGGCTCGCCGCACAGTCACGAGGGTGGACGAGCGGATCGACCTGGGCGCGGACGCGCAGGTCGACAGCAAAGCGATATTCTTCCCACCGACGGCGCCGCAGCTGACCGATCCGTTTCTGCTGCTGTCGGACGATGTGTTCTCCTCACCGGGCTTTGACTGGCACCCCCACCGTGGGCTCGAGACGGTGACGATGGTCGTGGACGGCGTCCTCGAACACGGCGACAGCCTCGGCAACGCCGGCGCCCTGAGCACCGGGGACGTGCAGTGGATGACCGCCGGGCGCGGGGTCATCCACCGCGAACTGGCCTTCCGCAACGAACGGGCCCACACCCTGCAGCTGTGGGTCAACCTCCCAACCGACAAGAAGATGACCGACACCCGCTACCAGGACCTACGAGCGGTTGAGCGACCGGTCATCACGGGCGAGGGCATCCGCGTCGACCTCATCGCCGGTTCCAGCGGCGACGTGGCCGGGCCGGCGTTGACACACTGGCCGATCAGCGCTGCCGTGCTCACCCTCGAGCCCGGCCGCGCACTGGAGCACGTGCTGCCCGCCGCCGACCGGGCGTTCTTCGCCGTGCTCGCCGGAACGCCCACCATCGCCGGGCGCACCGTCCAGGCCGGGCAGACCGCCTGGTCCGACCCGGCAGGCGACAGCGGCCTGTCCACGATCGACCTGCACGCCGCCGACGATGGCCGGCCCGCGCAGGTCATGACCTTCAGCGGCCCACCGATGCGCCAGCCTGTCGTCTTCGGTGGCCCGTTCGTCATGAACCACAAAAGCGAGATCGCCAAGGCATTTGCGGACTTCCACGCCGGCAAGTTCGGTGACATCCCCCGCCAGGCCCGCCTGAAGTACCGCTAATCCCCGCCGTTCCCGACCGCACCACCTTTCCGACCACCCCCTTTGAAGAGCTTCTCCCTGCCGAATATCACGGAGAGTCGTCCTCACAATCCGCCGCGGCTGGCCGCGCCAGATTCCAACCCGTGGGTCGACCTGCTCGAAGCCGACGATCCGGCGGCGTTCGACCCGAGCCAGCGGCGCACCGTGCTGCCCGGTGACGCGTCCACCGCCGTCAAGGACCCGGTGGTCCGCTGGCACGACGGGCGCTGGCACCTGTGGGCTTCCTGCCACCCGCTCGACGACCCGGCCGCCACCGACCGGATGGACAGCCGCTACGCCACCAGTGTCGACGGGGTCGCCTGGACCTGGCACGGTGTGGCGCTCGCGCCCCGTCCGGGGCACTGGGACGCCCGCGGCGTGCGGATCAGCGAGGTGCTGCTCGACGGTCCGGTCCCCGTCGCGCTCTACGACGGCCGCGCCAGCGCGGCCGAGAACTGGTACGAGCGCACCGGGCTCGCCACCGCGGTCCCCGCGCAGGGCGGCGGCCTGGGGCGGTTCGTCGCGGTCGGCACCGCGCCGCACGCCGCCTCCCCGGAGGGCGACGGGGCGCTGCGTTACGTCACGGTCGTCGATCTGCCCGACGGCACCCGCCGTCTCTACTACGAGGCCTCCCGCCAGGACGGCACTCACGTGCTGCGCAGCGAGCTGCTCACGGCCGACGCCACGGTCGCCCGGCCACCGGCCGCCACCGACTCCCGCTGACGGGCCCTCCGCCGGCCGGGCGAAGCCCGTCCAGCCAGGCCCGATCGGACGAGCATGTCATGGTGCTGTCACAAACAGGCCACGCTCGAGCCTTAGTCGAGTATTACCACCGATCTGGTTGACATTTGGCTCTCGCGTTACCTAGCGTCATGCCCATGAGGGCGCGCCTGTTGCTGGTCAGTCGCACCCACATCGATCTGCGGCGGGTGGCGAGCGCGCTCTGTCCCACCGGCGGCTGACGGCGCCGCTCCCGGCGCGTCCCCGCCCTTCTGGCCCGCACAGTCCTCGGCTCGCCGCGTCCGTGACCGGTCACCGCCGGCCCGAGCGCGGGCAGCCATGCGCTGCCCCCCAGATCAGGGGGCCAAGGCCCGATTCGCCCGCCCAGCCGGCCGCCGCGGCGGCCCAGGACTCCCGTCCCGACCCGCGGGGATATCCCGCCGCAGCGCGCCCATCGCCCAGGAGGCCTCCCCCGTGCTCGCCGATCTCCCAGTCCGGCTGCGGCCGGTCGACCAGCACCCGCCTGAACCCGGCGTGGCATCGATCCCGGTCTCGACGGTCGATGTCGATGCCCTCGACCCTGCGGGCGCCGCGCGCTCCGGTGGCTCGGCCGCCGCCGTGCTGCGCGCGGTACTCGACCACGGCCCGGTCGCCCGGGCCGGCATCGGGCAGGCCACCGGTCTCAGCCCGGCCGCGGTCTCGCGCCAGACCGCCGATCTGATCTCCCTCGGCCTGCTGCGGGAACTGCCCGAGGCGCAGCGCGCGACCGCGCGGGCGGGTCGCCCGCACGTCCCCGTCGACGTCGACACCGCGCGGCACCTGGTGTGCGGCGTACACATCGCCGTGCCGTTGCTGACCTTCGGGCTCGTGGACCTGCGCGGCCGGGTGGTGGCCTCCGAACAGGTCGAGCACGACGGCGACCCGGTCGCGGCGCTCACCCTCATCAGCCGGCATCTTCCGGACTTCGTCCGCCGCCACGGCGAGCGCCGACGGTCACCCGCGGGCAGGTTCGCCCGGGACGACGCGCACGCGGCCGCACCGGGACAGCTGCTCGGCGTCGGTGTCGTCAGCGGCGGTCTGGTCGACGCCCGCAACGGCACGATCCTCGAGCACGCGCCGCTCGGCTGGCGGGACGTGCCGGTCGGCGCGTCGCTGAGGGCGGCCACCGGTCTGCCGGTCCACGTCGACGGCCACGCCCGCGCGCTCGCCCAGGCGGAGATCCTGTTCGGCGACCCACGCGCGCGCCGCAGCCTGGTGCATCTGTTCGCCGGGCACGTGGTGGACGCGGCCATAGCGATGGACGGCACGGTGCTGCGTGGCCAGCGGTCCGCGGCCGGCGGGGTGGCCCATCTGCGCATCCCCGGCAGCACCGAGCCGTGCCCCTGCGGCGGGACGGGCTGCGCCGAGGCCACCCTGAGCGAGCGGGTCTGGCTCGCCAGGGCCGCCGCCGACGGGGTGATCCGCCGGCCCGACATCCACCTGCTCGCCGAAGCCGTCGCCGCTCGGGAGCCGGCCGCCGTCGAACTGGTGCGGACCCGGCTGCGGTTGACGAGCCGGTTGATCGCGATGCTCATCGACATGATCGACCCAGAGGTCGTCGTCCTCACCGAGCTGGGGACACTGCAGTTGCCTGAACTGATCGCCCAGGTGCACGCCGAGGTCGCGGCACACTCCAGGTCCTGCTCGGCGCCCGAGCAGGTGGTGCGACCAACCAGCTTCGGGTCCGGCGTGCTCGCCGTCGCCGCGGCCGCCGGGGTCCTCGGCGCCGTCCACCGAAGCCCGCGCAGTGTCCGCGCGCCGCGCGAGCCCCGGCTGCCGCTGCGCTGCCCGCCGCACGGCGCACGGCCGGTCCGTCCGGTGGACACCGCACGCCCGGTGTCCGCGGCGGCCGTCGGCGGATAAGCGCCAGCCAGGGTCGTATTTCTTCCATCGAGTCGGAAAACATTGACCCCCGCCGACCATACGGCGGATTATGAAATCACCGGACGCCACCACGGCGACCGGGCAAAGCCGAAGGAGAGGGCGGTGAATCCCTGGTGACACCACAGACAACGCCGGGGCGCAGCCGTCCGCCGTGTCGATGTAACACAGATCCGGCATTGGCCTAGAAATCCCGGGAACAACTTCGGCGTGTGCTGGGCATGCCTGTCATGTCCAGGTCGAGGTTTTCCCTCCGCCGCCTTGGCGGCGGGTCCCACCGCGAGGATCCTCAAGCGGCGCACCAACAATCTTCTTCGCACCGCGTGAGGAACTCCTTCCGGAGTTTCTTTACGTCCGCCAGTTTTCGCCAACCAGTTCCGCCTGTCGTCGCGTGCCCCAAACCGGGCACGCGCGAAGCCACCGGACGGGCCTCGAGCCCGGTTTCCGCCGGTGTCGCGAGCCAGCGACGCCACCAACCTCGAAAGGATCCGCCCACCATGACAACGGAGACGACCAGCGTGGACACCGCGCTCGGCATCGACGTGCGGCCGGTGTCGGGGCACATCGGCGCCGAGATCCACGGCGTCGACCTGCGCGAGGACCTCGACGACGCCATCGTCGCCGAGATCCGCGCCGCGCTGCACCGCTGGAAGGTGGTCTTCTTCCGCGACCAGCACCTCGACCACGCCCAGCAGGTCGCCTTCGGCCGCCGGTTCGGGCAGCTCACCCCGGCGCACCCGCACGAGGACGCCCCGCCGGAGGGCTTCCCGGAGATCTTCCCGATCGACAGCCGTCGCTACGACAAGCTGTTCGGGGACAAGAACCTCAAGAAGCGCAAGGTGACCTACGACAACGGCTGGCACACCGACGTCACCGCGCTGGTGAACCCGCCGGCCGGCTCGATCCTGCGGGCTGAGATCGTGCCGCCGTACGGCGGCGACACGCAGTGGACCAACCTGGTCGCCGCCTACGAGGCGCTGCCCGAGCCGCTGCAGCGGCTCGCGGACGGGCTGCGCGCGAAGCACAGCTTCGGCCTGCCCATCTTCGAGGGCAGCGAGTACGGCAAGAAGATCAAGGCGAACCCGCTGGTGGCGATCCACCCGGTCGTGCGAGTGCATCCCGAGACCGGCGAGCGGGCGCTTTTCGTAAGCCCCAGCTTCACCGCCCGCGACAACGAGATCATCGGTTTCGGGCCGCGGCAGAGCCGCGCGATCCTGGACCTGTTCTACGAGCAGATCTCCAAGCCGGAGTTCACCGTCCGGTTCCGTTGGAACCCGGGTGACATCGCGTTCTGGGACAACCGCGCGACCGCCCACCTCGGACCGTCGGACGTCAACATCGCCGAGTTCGACCGAGTGCTTTACCGAGTGACTCTCGTAGGCGATGTCCCGGTCGGCGTCGACGGTCGCGAGTCGGAACTCATCGCCGGCTCACCGTTCCTCGCCGCCTGATCGCGGGAAGGGTTCTCCCACACCCTTTCCAAAGAAAGAACAGAACTTCCCTGACCCTGATCCGGCGCGGCCGCGGGACCCGCCCGCGGCCGCTCGCCGGCTACTCCTTCTGAAGCCAGCCAGGCCGTGCCGGGCGCGTCCTCCCCAGGACACGCCTGGCCGGCCGGCTGCGTATCCGCGCATTACCCTTATCGCCGCTCCAGCGGCGACGGGATTGCCCACTTTCTCAAACCCGCCCTTCGCATATCCTTTCCTGGAGATTCCGATGCAGCACCGACGGCCGCGTAGACGGCTGTTCTCCCTTGCAGCCGCGGGCGCCGTGGCCCTGCTGGCCGTGAGCCTCGCCGCCTGCGGCGGAGGCGGCGACAAGGCGTCCGCCGGCAAGCCGGCCAGCCCGGTGACGCTGCGGGTCGGGGACCAGAGCAAGACGATCGAACTACCACTCACCCTGTCCGGCGAGAACAAAGGCACCTCCTACGGCCTGAGCTTCAACAACTTCGCCGACGGGCCGCACATGAACGCGGCGTTCAGCGCGAACCGGCTCGACGTCGGCTACATGGGTGACACGCCGGTCCTGCTCGCCAACGCCTCGAACGCCGGCATCACCGCCGTCGCGGTCGCCGAGACCACGGTCAACTCCCAGACGATCTACGCGCGGCCCGGCTCGGGCATCCACACGCCGGCCGACCTCAAGGGCAAGAAGATCGCGGTCACGGTCGGCACGTCACTGCACGGCTACCTGCTGCGCCAGTTGGACTCGGCCGGGCTCACCCAGAAGGACGTGCAGCTGGTGAACGTGCCCGTCACCAGCCTGGTGACGACGTTCGCCTCCGGCCAGGTGGACGCGGTCGTCTACGTGACCCAGTACAGGGCGGCGGTGACAGCGCAGAGCCCAGACGCCTACCAGATCCAGACCGCCGCGCTGCCCCAGTTCAGCGTCCTGCTGGCGGCCAAGGCGGCGTTGAAGGACCCGGCGAAGCGAGCCGCGATCGAGGACCTCATCATCCGGTACGCCCGCGCGGAGGCCTGGCCGAAGGCGCACCCCGACGTGTGGGTGCAGAAGTACTACGTCAGCCTGCTCAAGCAGAACCCGCAGACCGCACGAAAGGTCTTCGACAGTCTGCCGCCTACCGTGTACCAGCCGGTGAACAACGATTTCGTGCAGGCCCAGCAGAAGCAGGCCGACCTGCTGATCAGCGTCGGCCAGCTGCCGAAGTCCCTGCGGGTCGGTGACGAGATCGACTCGGTGTTCAACGCCGAGCTCGCGAAGAAGTTCACCGCCGCCGGGCTGACCACATGACGACCGCGCAGACCACTGCCCCGACGGCGGACGGACGTCCGTCCGCCGTCGGTGCGGCTCCCCCGCCCGGCGCGGCGGTCGCCGTCCGGGCACCGGTCCTGGAGGACCCGACCCGAGGCCGGCGGTCCCACGACGGACACCTGACCGTGCCGGGCTGGGTGCGCCGGCTGTCCGGGCCGTTGGCCCTGCTTGCCGTCTGGTGGCTGGTCACCGGGACCGGGCTCGCCAGTGGCCGGGTGCTCGCGTCGCCGCTCGCGGTCATCCGCGCGGCCCGACAGCTCGCCGGCGACGGCGAGCTCACCGACGCCCTGGGCGCGTCGCTCTACCGGGTTGGCTGGGGCCTGCTGTTCGGGGTGGCCGCGGGGCTCGTGCTAGCCATCGTCGCCGGATTCTTCCGGGCGGGTGAGCACCTGGTCGACTCGTCGATGAACTTCCTGCGGACCATCCCCGTCATCGCCCTGCTGCCGCTGATCATCATCTGGATCGGCATCGGTGAGTCCGCCAAGATCTTCCTGATCGCGATCGGCGTGGTCTTTCCCGTCTACATGAACACCTTCGCCGGCATCCGCGGCGTCGACCTGAAACTCGTGGAGGCCGGGCGAACGTTCGGCCTCGGTCGGCTCGGGCTGATCCGTCGGGTCATCATCCCCGGGGCGCTTCCCGGGTTCCTGGTCGGCCTGCGCTGGTCAATGGGCGTGGCGTGGCTGCTGCTTGTCTTCGCCGAGCAGGTCAACACCAACACGGGAATCGGGTACCTGCTCACCAGCGCGCAGGGCTGGAACCGAACCGACATCATCATTCTCTGCCTCGTGATCTATGGGGTTCTCGGGCTGCTGTGCGACGGCATCGTCCGCATACTGGAAAGGAGCCTGCTGTCATGGCGACGCAGCTTCACGGGCACCTGAACGGCGCCGCTCCCACCGAAGCCGCGGCAGCGGTCCTGGAGACGGCCCTTCTCGACGAGGTAGCCCCGGCCCAGCGCGTCCCAGGCGGCACTGCGCGCACGTCCGCCGCGGCATCGGCGGCCGAGGACGGAGTCGTCGACGCGTCGGCGGGCGGGGACGCCACCGCCGGCCTGGCAGTGCGGGTCCGCGGACTGCGGCGGGCCTTCGGCGACCACGTTGTGCTCGACGGGATCGACCTGGACGTCGCGGCCGGTGAGTTCGTCGCCCTGCTGGGGCGCAGCGGCTCCGGCAAGAGCACCCTGCTGCGCATCCTCGGCGGCTTCGACACGGGCATCTCCGGCGACGTACTCGCCGCCACGCGGCGCTCGGTCGTCTTCCAGGAGGCCCGGCTGCTGCCGTGGACCCGCGCGCTCGGCAACGTCACGCTGGGCCTTTCCGGCAAGGACGTCGCCGCGCGCGGGCGCGCGGCGCTCGCCGAGGTCGGTCTCGCCGGCCGCGAGCGGGCCTGGCCGGTGACGCTGTCCGGCGGCGAGGCCCAGCGGGTCGCGCTCGCCCGCGCTCTGGTCCGGGAGCCCGAGCTGGTCATGCTCGACGAGCCCTTCGGCGCGCTGGACGCCCTGACCCGCATCCGGATGCACGCCCTGCTCCAGGAGCTGTGCCGCCGCCACCGCCCGGCGGTCCTGTTCGTCACCCACGACGTCGACGAGGCGATCCTGCTCGCCGACCGGGTGCTCGTGCTCACCGAAGGCCGACTGTCCCTGGACCTTCCGGTCGACCTCCCCACGCCCCGCCCGCGTACCGGCCCCGCCTTCGGCGCGCTGCGGGCCCGCCTCCTGCGCGAGCTCGGCGTCGACGAGAAGGCCGCCTGACGACAAGGCCGGCCGCAGTCACCTCCTGCTAACCGGACCGTCCCTCGCCTCAGCAGCGCTCACCGGTGCGAAAGGGCTAACGTCGCTCTTGCGCCGAATGCGGGCACAGGGGCGGAGGAGACATCGCTGTTCTCAGGGTGGCACTGACGATCTTGCTCCTGTTGGAGGTGCTTCCGTCGGCAGTGGCGCAGCTCGCGCGGTTCCAGCCGGGAATCACCCGGCTGGACAGCCTCACTCGCCTGGGGCTCACGGAAGGACGCAACCTCTGGGTCCTGCCCTTTCTCGGTACCGTGCACCTGGTCGGCGCCATCGCGGTCCTCGCCGGGCTCTGGTTCCCGCCCGTCGGCGTGGCGGGCGCGGCGCTGGAAGCCGCCGTCTTCGGGTGGGTACTGTCCCGGCAGCTTCAGGCCGGCGACCGGGGTGGCTCCCTGTTCGCCTACTCCCTGTTCACGGCCATGGCGCTCGCCGTGCTCGTGGTCGACGCGTTGAGCTGAATCCCGTCCGGCGCCGTTCGCGATGGCGCATGCTTCTGCTATTCGGTGCGCGCGTGAACGCCGGATCAGCTGTCGGGGGTGAGATCGTGGCGCTGGGCCGTCGAGGACCGACGTTTGTCTGCGACAGTTGCGCGCAACGGAAGACAGGCACGAGCACGACGAGTATCACAGGCCGGCGCGTGTGCGCGGACTGCTCCGACCGGCGCACCGCCACGGCGGCCGCCATGATGTCCAACTCCGAGAACCCGGTCGGTGCGGCCATCGCCATCACCGCCTGGCTGCGCCCGCTACGCACCCGGCGCCGCGCCCGACGCGCTGTCTGACCGGCTCGCCGGTGTGGGCGCCTGGGCCGTCTCCCGGTCCGCGACGGCGCGCAACGGGCCAGCGCACCACCTGGCGACGGCGGCGCGGCTGGGCAGACGGACGATCGTCAGGTCAGGACGCCGCTCGCGCAGCGCGGCAATCCGGGCCGGCGTCTTGTGATGGGTGTTCCAGGCCCAGCGGACGACGTGCTCCCGGTCGGTGAAGAAGGTCCGCAGCGGTGGCTCGCAGTTGCCGTTCCACAGTTCGACGCGGCGTACCCGACGACGCACCGTACGCAGGACGACCTGGCGCATGACTGTCCGGCGCGGCAGGTCCAGCCAGAGCACCAGGTCGGCGCGGTCGGCCAGCATCCCGCGCACCGACGAGTACTGCCACTCGGTCACCCAGCACGGCTGGCCGCTGAACGCCTCGACGTCGTCGAGAAAGGTCTCCCGCGGCACCCATTCCGGGCCGTGATACAGACCGTCGATATCGATGTGGGGAATGTCCAGTGCGACGGCGACCCTACCGGCGAGAGTCGTCTTTCCTGACCCCGACGTCCCGGCGACGAGCACTCTGGACGGTCGGCAGGGCAGCGAGTCGTCGGCATTCAGCAGCGGCACCGGCCGACCCTACCAACCGGCGCAGGGGGCGATCACGCGCGACGGCCGGCCTGCCGAACCTGCGGAAAGGAGTGGGCTGTGAGTCTGGATGCGGGGATGCCGGAACAGACGGGCAGCTGCCGACTGGCGTGGGACGCGCTGCCGGGCGCTACGCGGGCGCGAATCGAGCGACTGCTCAGGCGGCGTGCCCGGGTGTTTCAGGCGGCCTGCCCGGGTGTTGGTGAGGCCCGTTACGCGGGGTCGTAGGCGAGGTTGGGGCGCAGCCAGCGCTCGACCTCGGCGACGGGCTCGCCCTGGCGGGCGGCGTAGTCCTCGACCTGTTCGCGGGAGATCCGGCCGACCGTGAAGTACTTCGCGGCGGGGTTCGCGAAGATCAGGCCGCTGACGGCGGACGCCGGTGTCATCGCGTACGAGCTGGTCAGGCCCATGCCGAGGGACTCGGCGTCGAGCAGGTCGAACAGGGCGCGCTTCTCGGTGTGGTCGGGGCAGGCCGGGTAGCCGAGCGCCGGGCGGATGCCGCGGAACCGCTCGGCGTGCAGGTCGTCCATTGCGGGTGCCGCGTCTGGCTCGAACCAGGCCCGCCGGGCCTCGAGGTGGATG
>Ga0207641_10001397_pt1 | contig 23777 bp, 18 predicted proteins | sample KBSSwiS62_FD_184306 | JGI IMG/M metagenome (GOLD analysis project Ga0207641, IMG submission 184306) | Switchgrass rhizosphere microbial communities from Kellogg Biological Station, Michigan, USA - KBS Switchgrass S6-2 (SPAdes) (version 2) | ecosystem: Host-associated > Plants > Roots >... | reverse complement strand
GATCTGGACTCGATGAAAAGCCGTCAGCTCTCGCGGCTCTCAAGCCCGGCGACTATCAACACCTTCGACGTCACTCCGGACGGGAGTCGGATCGTGTTCGACCGCGTGCGGGAGAACGCCGACCTCCGCCTGATCGACCTGCCGCAATAATGTCGAAGGCCACGAGGTCACTCCCGTCGCCATGATCCCGGACGCTCCACTGCGCATCGTCCCCGGCACCAGGATCGATCACTACGAGATCCTCGGTTGGCTGGGTGCCGGCGGCATGGGTGTGGTGTATCGCGCACGCGATCCCCGGCTGGATCGCGACGTCGCGATCAAGCTGATGCCCGAAACCTTCGCCGAAGATGGGAATCGACTGCACCGCTTCGAGCAGGAGGCGCGCGCCGCCGGGCAGCTCAATCATCCAAACGTCCTCGCGGTCTACGACATCGGCGTCTACGCCGGCGCGCCCTACATCGTGTCCGAACTGCTCGAAGGCGAATCGCTCCGCAGCCGGCTGCACGCAGGACCTCTCCCGGCGCGCAAAGCGATCGATTACGCCCGCCAGACAGCGGAGGGGCTCGCCGCCGCGCACGAGCGGAACATCGTCCACCGCGACGTGAAGCCCGACAACCTGTTCATCACAAACGACGGGCGAGTCAAGATCCTCGACTTCGGCATCGCGAAGCTGACCCGGCCTGGTGATGACGGATCGCGCTACACGGGCTTCCCGACGGAAACGGAGGCCGGGCTCGTCGTAGGCACGGCGAGTTACATGTCTCCGGAGCAGGTCCGTGGTGAAACCGTGGACCCTCGGTCGGACATCTTCAGCTTCGGCGCGGTCTTCTACGAGATGCTCGCGGGGCGGGCGGCGTTCACGCGCGAGACGGCGCCGGAAACAATGACTGCGGTCCTGAAAGAGGATCCCCCGGCATTGACGGTGAAGGACGTCTCGCCGGCCCTTGCGCGCATCATCGCGCGCTGTCTCGAGAAAACGCGTGAGATGCGGTACCAGTCCGCGCGCGATCTCGCGTTCGGCGTCGAGATGTTGTCCGACACAGCAGCATCCGCGACGCTGGCAGGCACCAGCGCTCCGCGCCGTTGGCGCGCGGTCGCTGCTGTGGTGGTCGCCTCGCTGAGCCTCGTGGCAGCCGTCGCCAGATGGCTGACAGCCGATCGACCGTTGCCACCGGCCGAGAACCCGATGGCGAACGCCAGGTTCACGAGCTTTACGGATTGGGAAGGCACGGAAACGCTTGCCGAGATTTCGCCCGATGGGAGGTTCGTGGCCTTCATGGCCGACAAGGACGGCCAATTCGACATCTGGCTCAGCCAGGTCGGAACCGAGAATTTCAGCAACCTCACCGCGAACGTCCCTCCGCTGAATCCTCCAGGGTTCGTCCTGAGGCCCCTTGGTTTTACGGGCGACGGGGCGGAGATCTGGTTCAGTCACGAACCCGGAGAGCGAAAGAAGCTCATGCCTCTCCTCGGCGGCACATCACGATTATTTCTGGGCGAGCACGACGTCGCTCCGTCGTGGTCTCCAGACGGCAAGCGGATCGTCTATTTCAACAACACGCCACATGGCGGCGATCCGCTGTTCGTTGCCGATCCCACCGGGTCCGATGCGCGCCAGATCCTGGCGCCAGAGGAGGGGGTGCTGCACAACCACAATCCCGTCTGGTCGCCAGACGGCCAGTGGATCTATTTCGTCCGCGGAGCCGAGCCGACCGACCTGATGGATGTCTGGCGCATTCGACCGGCGGGCGGCACGCCGGAGCGGATGACCAAGCAGCACGCGGCGCTGAATTTCCTGGCGCCGATCGACCCGCGTACGCTGCTCTATGTGGCACGCGCGGACGACCGCTCCGGGCCGTGGCTGTGGTCGCTCGACGTCGAGACCAAGGTCTCGCGCCGAGTGATTAACGACCTCGACCACTACACATCGGTGGCAGCCAGTCGTGACGGTCGGCGCGTGGTCGCGACCGTCGCCCACCCCACCGCCAGCCTGTGGCGCGTGCCGTTACGCGATCGGATTGTTGACGATGGCGACGCCAAACCGTACACGCTGCCTGCGACGCGCGCGCTGGCACCGCGCTTCGGAGGGACGTCGTTGTTTTACTTGTCGTCCCGCGGCACCGGCGACGGGCTGTGGAGGTTTCGCGACGGACAGGCGTCCGAAATCTGGAAGGGCATCGACCGGCCATTGTCGGAGCCGGTCGCAGTGTCGCCCGACGGACTTCGCGTCGCCGTCGTCGTCGCCAAGGACGGCAAGCGGCGCCTGACGGTCATGTCGGCGGACGGCACGAACGCACAGTCACTGGCGCCTTCCATCGACATCGAGGGGACGCCGGGCACCGCGACCGTTGACTGGTCACCGAGCGGTGAGTCGATCGTCACAGGCGGCAGCGATGCCCAAGGTCGGGCGTTGTTCAGAATCCCAGTGGATGGCGGAGCGCCGATCCGGCTCGTCACCGGTCAGGCGGTCAATCCGGTCTGGTCACCAGATGGCAACCTGATTGTCTACGCGGGCGTCTTCATGGCCGGCCAGGTGGAGCTCCGTGCGATGCGTCCGGACGGCGCTCCGGTCGAACTCGGGCACATCGGCGTCCACCCCGGCGGCTATCGGTTCACGCGCGACGGAGCGCGATTGGCGTACTTACCCGGCCTTCAATCGACGGACTTCTGGCTGCTCGATCTCGCCACCAAGAAGCCACGTCAGCTGACGCGCCTCAGCAATCAGGGTCGCATACAAACGTTCGACATTACCCCGGACGGGAAAGAGATCGTGTTCGACCGCTTGCGCGAAAACTCGAACATCGTCCTGATCGATCTGCCGAAGTAGAAGTCTGAAGCGCCTTCACACTTCCTACCGGCCGAGATTCACCCTCACGCTGATCATCGCCCGGCGCGGATCGATGAACACGGTCGGTTGGCCGAAGGTCGGGCTGAACAGGTTGTCCGTCCCGAGCTCTTCCTCCGCGGTGTCGTTGAGCGCATTGAGGACATCGAAGATCAGATCGACGCGCCCAAGGCCTCCGAAAGCGATCGGCCTCGAGACACGCAGGTCGAGCAGCGATTGAGACGACAACCGGCGTGAGCCGCGCGTCTCGAGCAGCACCCGCTGGTCGCCTTGCGGCAGCGCAATCTGCGCCGTGGCGGCCCACGGCTTGCCGCTGAAGCGCTGGAGGTTGGCGGCGACGACCATACCGGTACGCGGCACGTCGACCGCGGTCATGACGCGGAACATGTGCGGGCGGTCGTTTGGCAGCCGGCCGTTCGCGTTGAAGAGATCGTTGGGATCGCGCCCGAACGTGCTGGGGTTGGGGGGCGCGATGGTGCTGACTTGTGGGCCGCCGGCAGTCGCACCGCTCGACACCTGCAGTCCGGATGCCCTCGAAAGCGTATAGGAGCCGAACGCATGCCAGCCATGCGCGTGGCGTTTTTCAGCAGCCATGACCAGGCCGTTATACGTGAGCGAGTATCCGTCCGGGTTCGTCAACAGAAAGCGGCGAGCGCCTGGAGAGTTGACGAGCACCGACACGGGCACGGTGCGATCGGGCAACGTCCGGTTGTCGTTGACATATTGACCGCCAACGTCGGTCCAACCGATGAAGTTGCCGCCGCGTTTGCCGACGTACGCGATCGCGATGCCGAGCCGGCGGCCGACTTCGCGATCAACGCCAACGGCGTACTCGTCGGTGTGCGGCGCGCGCGTTTCGGGATCCAACCGCAGGTTGATTCTGGGGTCGACGACCGAGGAGGGTGCGCCGGGCACCAGACCGGTGGTCGTGACCGCCACCGCGCCTGGGTGGAACGGCGCGATGTCTCCGGTGAGCACGCCCTGGCTGAAACGCCCATAGCTCGCCCGAAGGATCGTCCGCCCGTCGGCGGTGAGCCTCGTGGTAGCTCCGAGACGCGGAGAGAACAGATTCCAGGTATAGAGCGTTCCCAGGCCGCGGATGATGTCGCTGGTCTCACGTCCCTGCAGATCGAGTGCGTGAAGGTCCTGACTGAGGGCGCGAACATGATCGAACCGGATGCCGGCGTTGATCGTCAGCCGATTCGCAACGGTGATCGCATCGGTGGCGAACGCCGAGGCTGTGAGCGACACGCCACCTGTGTTGGCGGGAAGGCTGGTGATGGACTGGAACGGCTGCCCGCCAGCGTCGACGAACCTGACGCCTGTCGGAATATTCGCGGTCGCGTGATGCTCGCCCCGTTCGAACTGCCCGCCGATTTTCCACTGGTGATCGGCTCCGAGCCAGCCCGGCCGATACTGGTTGAGCGTCGCCTTGGCCGTCGTGCGAATGATCGTCAACTCGCCGAATTGTGCCGGCGCTCCGCTGGTGACACGCGTGACGCGGTCCTGACGGCTGGGCGTCGTGAACGCCCCCGTGCTCGATTCGTCGTTCTGAGAGAAGACAAACCGGCCGACGCGCGCGTCCCACAGCGTATTGGCCGAGCCCGCATGTGTCAGGTGTCCAAAGGTCATCGCCGGCGCGGAGACGCGCGGGCGCGTGATCGCGTCGTAAGGCGTCACGAGCGTCGGGCGATCGGGGTTGACGCCCAGTTGGTCGTGCACGCTTTGCATGAGCTGCCAGCCGGGCGCGAGCCGCCACGTCAGCTTCGCGAAGATCTTGTCCTGCTCGTATGTCCGGGGGAATGAGGGGTCGCTGCCGGGCTGACTGTCGTAGTCGCGCAGATACTGATAGCCCGCGAAAAACCAGAGCCGATCGCGGACGGCCGGACCACCGAGCGTCGCCGCCAGGTCGCGGTACCTCGCGCGCTCGTAGCCGCTTGGGCTGGTGCGCGGCGGCAACGGACGCAGCAGGACCGGCTGACTGGTGAGGCCGGCTGTTTGCCCATAGTACGCGGAGTCAAACAGGAAGCGCTCGCTTCCCTGCTTGAGGACGATGTTGATGACGGCGCCCTGCACGTTGCCAAACTCGGCGGACGCACCGACGGATTGGAGCTGTACCTCCTGAATGAAATCGACTCCCGCCTCCGATCGGGCGACGCCGTTGCACGGGCAGGTCGTATTCGTGCCGTCGATGAGGAACTGATTCTCGTTCGTGCCGGACCCGAATGCAGATACCGTCGTCGAGGCGGAGGATGGCCCGGCCGGGCCGCTCGAGGGCGAAGTCGGCGAGACGCCAGGCGCGGCGCGGATCGCGTCGAACATGCTCGATCGGCGGGTGGGAATCGTCTGGAGATCGTCGAGGCCGAAACGCGTACTGAACCCGGGCGCGCGCGCGTCGATCCGCGAGCCCACGCCTTCGACAACGATCGATTCAGCGAGTCCTGCCACGCTCAGGATTGCCGTTCTCTCGATCGTGGCGCCCGCCCCGATACGGATGTCGCCCTCGTGATAGCCGGCGAACCCATCCAGCTCGATGTCGAGCGCATACGGTCCCGGCGGAAGCGCCTGGAAGCGCAGCTGGCCTTTCTCGTCGCTCACCACCGTCATCGGGCCGCCGATGAGGGCGGGAGAACTGATGCGAACGCGGGCGCCAGGCAGAACGCCGCCCTCGGCGTCCCTGACGGTGCCAATGAGCGCGCCCGTCAGTCCCTGAGCCGCCGCAACCGCAGACAGCAGCGTGCAGATGGTCGCAACGCGAACCGATAGTTTGATACTCGTAATCCGCCTCCTTGTCGATGCGCGCCCCTTGATACCGTGATCTGCGCAGACGAGTCCCATGGGATTTGCAGGTATCTTCCAGGTTTTTTCCAATAAGATGCCGTCAACAGGGAGCGGCCACTACCATGACACCGATTGCGGGAATAGCCAGGCAATTCTTCGACGCCTGTGAAGCAGGCAAGGGCTGGAACGCTGCAAGGCCTACTGCTACCCGAACGCCACGTTTTCTCATGACGAAAATCTGGCATGCCGGATGGGCGATGAAAGAACTGGGCTGGGTCTGATCAAAACGAGGTGCCTATGAAGGTCTCGCGACGCGATCTCCTCGCCGGCGCCGCTGGCGCCGTCGTTCTGGGCACGACGGCCGCGGGTCAGCCGCCGGCCGACCCGACCAAGGTGCGCGGCAAGCCAAGTCGCGCGCTCGGGCAGCGGGCCGCGACGGAGAAACCGCAACGCCAGCCGCGCGGCGTCACATCGTCCGGCACACCCCATCAGGATCTCTACGGCACGATCACGCCATCCGATCTCCACTTCGAGCGGCATCACGGCGGCGTGCCGGAGATCGATCCCAAGACGTACTCGCTACTGATCCACGGGATGGTCGAGCGGCCGACGGTGTTCACGCTCGCCGATCTGAAACGCTTCCCCGCGGTCAGCCGCGTTCACTTCCTGGAGTGCTCCGGCAATTTCGGCGGCCGGGGAACCGCCACCGAGCTGACGCCGCAACAGATAGCCGGGCTGACAAGCACCAGCGAATGGACAGGGGTCGCGCTGGCGACGCTGTTCCGCGAAGTCGGCGCGAGCGCGAAGGCGAAATGGTTCCTCGCCGAGGGTCAGGACGCAGCTGTTCTCACGCGGAGCGTCCCGGTCTCAAAGGCGTACGACGATGCGCTGATTGCGTACGGACAAAACGGAGAGGCGATCCGTCCCGAGCAGGGATATCCGGCGCGGCTGTTCCTGCCTGGGTGGGAGGGCAACGCGAGCGTCAAGTGGCTGCGGCGCATCGAGTTGTCGGATCGCCCGTTCATGACGCGCGAGGAAACGTCGAAGTACACCGATCCGATGGCCGACGGCACCGCGAGGATCTTCAGCTTCCTGATGGATGCGCGTTCGCTCATCACGTATCCCGCCTACCCGGTGACCCTCAACCGCGGCTGGGTCGAAATCAACGGCATCGCGTGGACGGGATCTGGACAGATCCGCCGCGTCGACGTCAGCACCGACGGCGGCGTCACCTGGGTGCCCGCGAAGCTGCAGGAGCCGGTGCTGTCGAAGGCGCACACGCGGTTCCGTCACCTGTGGAACTGGACCGGCGGCGACGCCGTGATCATGAGCCGCGCGGTCGACGAGACCGGCTACGTGCAGCCGACGAAGGAGAAGTTGATCACGTCGAGAGGCGTGAGCAGCGTCGGCTATCACACCAACCCGATCACCGGTTGGCACGTGCGCCCCGACGGGACGGTCATCTATCACGCGGACCCATGGACCACCACATGAGGAAGCTCCTTCTCTCACGTCGCTGGACCACACGGCCACTTGCGGTGCTACGAGGAACGCTAAGACCGCGAAGAGCGCAAAGATATTTGACTCTGCGGTCTTTGCGGCCTTTGCGTTCTGTCGAGGGTCCGCTCGCAGCCGCCTGTGTCATCGGCGCCATCGTCGCTGCAGGCGATCACGCGACGGCGCGGCTCGTTGCTCAAGCTACGACGCCTCCGGCGAAAAAGGCGACGGTCACACCGGCGCCTGCGAAGGTGCCCGCGACCTTCGGCATCGGACGTCCTGCCACGCCCGCGGAGATCGCCGCGCTGGACATCGACATCGGACCGGAAGGCGCCGGCCTTCCGCCGGGCCGCGGCACCGCCGCCGCCGGTGCACCGATCTACGCGGCGCGCTGCGCCGGATGTCACGGCAAGACCGGCAGGGAGGGTCCGAACGATGTGCTCGTCGGACGGCTGCCCGGCGATGCGTTTCCGTTCGCGCGCGATCCGCGCGCGCCCAAGACCATCGGCAGCTACTGGCCGTATGCGACCACGGTGTTCGACTACATCCGGCGGGCGATGCCGCCGGACGCGCCGGGTTCGCTGAAGGACGAGGAGGTTTACGGCCTCGTCGCGTACCTGCTGGCGATGAACGAGCTGATTCCGCAGGACGCGATCGTCGATGCGGCGTCGCTGCCGAAGGTCCAGATGCCGGCGCGCGCGCACTTCGTGCCGGACACGCGCGGGCAGCCCAAGGCGACGGCACCACGACGTCCCTGACGGTGACGTGTCGTAGCGCTAGCCTTCAGGCCCGCGTGGCGACGGTTCTTCACTTCGTGACCTTCGCGGCCTTCGTGGCTTCGTGATAAGCCGTTGCCAGCACGCAGCTAGCGGGGCCCGACTGTCTCTAGCGCCGCCTCGAGCGCCGACGCAAGGGCGTCAGCGTCGTCTGACGTGAACGGCATCGGCGGGCGAATCTTCAGGACGTTGTGATACGGCCCGTCCGTCCCAATCAGAATCGCCTCCTCGCGCAGGCGGTTGACGACATCAGACGCCTCTGCCGCCGCCGGCTCGAGCGTGTCGTGATCGCGCACCAGCTCGACGCCGATGAACAGTCCCGAACCACGCACGTCGCCGACCAGCGCGCTGCGATCGGGCAGCGAGCGCAGCCGCCCGAGCAGGTGATCGCCGACCTCCCGCGCGTGCGCCTGTAGCCGTTCGTCGAAGACGACGTCGAGAACCGTGAGCCCGACCGCGCATGACACGGTGCTGCCGCCGAACGTGCTGAAGAACTCCATGCCGTTGTCGAACGACGCGGCAATCTCCGGCGTCGTCACCACGGCGCCGAGCGGGTAGCCATTCCCGATCGGTTTGCCGAGCACGACGATGTCGGGGACGACGCCCTGCTCCTCGAAGGCATAGAAGTGCGCACCGATCCGTCCGTACGCCGTCTGCACTTCGTCGGCGATGCAGACGCCGCCGGCGTTGCGCACGTGCCGGTAGACCGCGGCGAGATAGCCGGGTGGGAGCATGATCTGCCCCCCGACGCTCGGGCAGCTCTCGGCGATGAACCCGCAGAGACCTGCGCCGCCGGCACGCAGTTCGTCGATCGCCTGGCCGACCGTGTCAGCGTAATCGGCCGCGCCGCGGAAGTCGCCGCGATACAGATCCGGTACAGGCACCACGTGCACCCACGGCGGCTTGCCGGTGCCCCCCGAGCCGTTGAACTTGTACGGGCTGATGTCGATCAGCGTCGTCGTGTTCCCGTGGTACGCGGCATCGAGGACGATCAGGTCGCGCTGGCGCGTGTGCGCGCGGGCGAGGCGAAGCGCCAGCTCGTTCGCCTCGCTGCCGGAATTGACGAAGTAGCAGATCCGCAGCGGGTTCGGCATCGTGTCCGCCAACCGTTCCGCGAAGCGGGCCAGGTGCTCGTCGAGATAGCGCGTGTTCGTGTTGAGCGCGCGCAGCTGTCCGGTCGCCGCTTCGAGCACGCGCGGGTGACAATGACCGACGTGGGGAACGTTGTTGTACGCGTCGATATAGCGGCGGCCGGCTTCGTCGAACAGGTACTGCATCGAGCCGCGGACCACCTGCAGCGGCCGCCGGTAGCCGACGCTGACGTTGCCGCCGACGAACCGCCGGCGCGCCGCGAGGATTTCGTCGTTGGTCATCAGCGCCGCTCCAGAATCGTCGCCAGTGCCGGCAACGTGCGGCGGATCGGCTGCTGACTCACCGCGAGATACTCGTCGCCCGCCCGCTGCGCCTGCTGCCAGGCGGCGATGCACGCGCTCATGCAGAGGCGCAGGCACGCCAACGGGAACACGGCCGCCCGTTCTTCCTGGTGCAATGGATGCTCGAACTGATAGCCGTGTATGACGGCCTCCGCAGTGGCGAGTGGATCCGCGGCGTCGAGCATCGCATAGGCGACCGCGACTGCCGGATCGGCGACCGTCCAGCTGTGGACCATGTCGCCGAAGTCGATGATGCCGACGACTTCGGGAGTCGGGGTTCGGGATTCGGGTCGACGGGGGTCGGATACCGTATCCGACCCCCCACTCGACGGTATCCGACCCCCGTCCGGTGTCGACACGAGGACGTTCCAGTCGTTCGCGTCGTGGTGCACAGCCGAGCGCCGGAATGCCGGTTGGTGTCTCTCGATGGCTGGAAGGGCCGCCCGCGTGATTCGCTCGACCATCTGCCGATCCGCGTGGTCTGTCACGCGCGGCAGGTGCTCCTGAATGACGGCGCCGGCGCGCGCCAGATCCCAGTGGAAGTCGCGATGAATCGCGGGGTGGTCGAAATCTTCGAGCGCGCGATCGAGGCGGCCGACTGCCCGGCCAAGGCTTTCGAAGAGCGCGGGCGGGCGCTCGCGCACCTCGGCGAGCGGGACTCCTTCCACGTACGTCACGAGCCGCACGAAATGAGCGCCGCCGGGCACCACGCCGATCAGGTCACCGGAGCGCGTCGGCAGCGCGTGCGGGCACAACGCGACCCGGCCGGTCCCGCCAAAGCGCCGCAGCCGCGTCGGCGGATCTGCGACGTGCGCCATCGCGGCGTTCTGGGCCTCGAGCATCGCACGATCTTCGGTCGCGTTCGCGATCTTGAGCACGTAGCGAACCGTGTTCTGTCCTCGGTCGTGAGTCCCCAGTCCCCCAGTCCCGGAGTCCCCTGTCGCACGCAACAGAAAGTTCTGATCGCGCTCGCTGGGCAGCGGCGCGGCAATGGCGTCCAGTCCGTACAGCTGTCGCGCCAGGCGGCCGGCATCTGCAGCGGAGAGCCGTGGCGCCTGAACAAGAAAGGACATGCCCGAGTGGGTATCATAGCCCGATGAAAAAGCTATCCCGGCGCGAGCTCGCTCAAATGGCAGCGGCGGTCACGGTCGCGAAAGCGCTCCCGCTGGACGCGCAGCAATCCGGGCCCTCCAACTACATCGGTCCGCTGACCGGCGTCACCAGCGGCATCGACGGCCGGCGGTTCGATCCGGTCGCGTACACGCGCGACCGCTACGCCGCCGCGCCACGCCGCCTGCGCTTTCAGGCGCGCACGCGCGCGCAAGCCGATGAGTGGCAGAAGTCGCTTCGATCGAAGGTCACGGAGCTGGTCGGACTTCCCTCCGACCTGTCTCGCCGAAGCGGCAGCGGCGCGGAGGTGGCGCGCCAGGCTCTTCGTCCTGAGACGCTCGAGAAGCGCGCGTTCCCGACATACACGCGCGAGAAGATTGTGTTCGACAGCCGGCCCGGCGTCAGCGTGCTCGCCTATCTCCTGCTCCCGCAGAAGGCGTCCACGCCGGCGGCGACGGTCATCTGCATCCCCGGCCACGGCCGTGGCGTGGACGACATCGTCGGCATCGACGAGCAGGGACGCGACCGGACCGACAAGGCCGGCTATCAGCACGACTTTGCCATCCAGGTGGTGGAGGCCGGTCTCGCGGCCGTGGCAATCGAGCCGATGGCGTTTGGCTGCCGGCGCGATCCGCTCAACGCGCGCCAGGGCCTCTCGAGAAAAGCCTGCGAGCCGGCGGCCGGTGGGGCGCTGCTGCTTGGCGAGACGATGGTCGGGTGGCGCGTGTGGGATGTCATGCGAACCATCGACTACATCGCCACCCGCCCCGAGCTCGACGCCAGCCGCGTCGGCTGCATGGGCATCTCGGGCGGCGGCACGGCGACGCTGTTTGCGGCGGCGCTCGAGCCCCGCATTCGCGCCGCGATGGTCAGCGGGTATCTCAACACCTTCCGCGACAGCGTCGGCAGTCTCGCGCACTGCATCGACAACTACGTGCCGGGCATTCTGAATTGGGGCGAGATGTATGACGTCGCCGGGTTGATCGCGCCGCGCCCGCTGTTCGTCGAATCAGGCGAGAAGGACAACATCTTCCCGATCGCCGCGAGCGTCGAGAGCTTCAAGCAGGTGCGCGAGATCTACGGCGTGTTTCAAGCCACCGACCGGGTCGAGCAGGAAGTCTTTCCGGGCGAGCATTCGTTCTGGGGAAAACGCGGCGTCCCGTTTCTCGCGCGCCACCTGACCGCGTGAGAGGGAAAACGCAAAGCACGCAGAGAAGAAATGGCTCTGCGGTCTCAGCGGTCTCTGCGTTCATCGTTCGTCGCCCGGGCCCACGGTGCTGGGAGAGCCGTGGGCCCGGATGACGTGTGCTGCGCGATTTACATCGTGCAGCTGTCCGCGAGGTGCTTGATCGATGTGACGCGCAGCTGCGGCAACGCGTTGTCGGTCTTCGTCTTGTCCTTGACCGTCACGTCCTTCTCGCCTTCGCGCTCGATCTTCGTCTTCGTTTCCGTCTTCGTGTCGCCGGAAAGGAGGACGCCGGTCACTTCGACCTTGTGTCCGACCATCTTCTGGAACTCGACTCGTTCGCCGGGAACCAGCGCGTAAGTGGTGGTCGTGGTCTTCGTGATCTCGCCGGCCGTGCCGGTCGCTTCGGTCTTCGTCGTCTGGCCGACCGGGACGACCTTGTCGAGAACGTAGCTGCTGGTCTGGGTGCCCGTCTGCAGGCATCCGGTGAAGCTGACCGGCTTCACGTTGTCGCCGGTGATCTTCGTGGTCGACTTGACCTCTTGTGCATACATCGCTGCCGTAAAGGCCACAGTCAGCGAAACCGTAACGCTCGAGACAAACCTCATGTGTCTATTCCCCCCTTCGGAAAAACGTGTCGGCTATTCGCATGCATGGCCGCGGCCAGCCGACACCAACGCCGATTAGAGGGGTTTTTCGAGCAGGACGGACTTGTAGTTCTGCCGATCGAATGTCAGGTTCACTGCGGTGTGGGCGGTGCCTAATACTCGGCCAGGCTTACCGTTGAGCGTGAAGCTGAACACGGCCGGATCGCCAATCCGCAGCGCCGCGCGATCGTTCACGTCGAACTGCACACGTTCGCCCGTCGTCAAGAGTCGAGCGATCGCGGGCTTGCCGTCGACCGTGGCCGCAACCCAGCAGTCGCCTTTTGTCTCAATCGCCAGCTTCAACGGTCCAGCCGGCGGGGCGTCGACTGTTCCAGTTGTCGGGGTCGGAGCCGGTGCGGACGCCGCTGCCGTAACCGCGTCGGTGGCCGAGGGAGTCGCGACAGCCGCGGGAGTCGCGACAATGGGCGGCGCAGGGGTGCCGCTCCTCGTTCTCGCGTACCCGAAGTAGGCCGCGCCGATGAGGAGGACGATGGCCAGTCCAACGAAGCGACGACGATCTTGAGTCCCATCGGCCGTGAGCGAATACACAGGAACTCGATGCGCCACCTTTTCGGGAGAAGGCAATTCCACGATTGGCTGTTCGAATTCCGCCCGGTACTTGGTCACGATGACTTCGGGGTCGAGATGCACTTCGCGCGCGAAGGCACGCAGGTAACCGCGCGTGAACAGGCCGCCGGGGACACGATCGAACCGGTTTTCCTCGATCGCGCGCAGGATGCTCTGATTGATCTTCGTACGGACGGAAACATCGCCCAGCGAGAGCTTGCGAGCGGTTCTTGCCTGCCGGAGTTCGCCACCGACATCCATCGCATGGATGCTGATGCAAGCGCCGAACCGGGGCAGGCGTCGTCGGGGCTGGGTATTCGGCTAGCTGAGGGAATTCCTAGTCCCTAATCCCCCTAGCGCCGTCTTCTTTTTCAAAACCCGATCGCTTCGACGACGGCCCGGATGATTCCGTCACCCTTGCTGTAGAGATACAGCTCGCCGTCGGCGTCGATCGAGAACCGCACATCGGCGCGGCCCTGCTTGATGAGGTCGGCTCGGCCCGGCAGGCGCGGACTTGTGCCGCCGCGCTCGTGATACGCCGCTTCGACAATCGGGAACATGGAGTCGTAGAACTTCTTGTTCCAGAGCAGCCTGACTTCGTGAATCGCCGCCAGTGTTCCCGGCTTGCCATCGTCCGCGGCCAGCATGTCGGCGTAGTTGGCGTACCAGATGCGCCCGGTCGTCAGGTCGGTGAAGATGTACTTCCCCCGCAGCGCCGGAATCTTCTTGCCGTTGTAGACGAACCCGCTGCCGATCGAATCGCCGCCATCGGGTCCGTGGCCGTACTGGATGACGGGATAAATCGGCGTCACCAGCGTATCGGTCGCTTGCTCGCCGACACGTACGGGAATCTTGTCGACTGCGGGCAACGGACCTGTCGTGTTATCCGGCTTCAGCAGCTCCGTGCCCTCGCGCTCGCCGTATCCGTGATTGCCGCCCTTGTGAACGACGTAGACCGTCTCCCACGTGTGGAGGCCGACGGAGTTCGCGATCAGGCGATTGTTGGCGGGATTCGACGGATCGACCGCCCAGTTCAGTCGGTGCGGATTGCGGAAGCCGTACGCCCAGATTTCCTTGCGCGCGCCCGGCGTCGCGACGAACGGGTTGTCGCCGGGAATGCGGTAGCGACCATTCTCGCTGACCGTGCTGGTGTCGGTGTGCTCGGCGAGATCGGGAATGATGCGAAGGATTTTGCCTTCGAGATTGTCGAGCCGCTGCGGGTTCGCCCGGATGGCGACGTTCGTCGATTCGCCGGACGCGCCGTCGCCGCATTCGATGTACAGGACACGCCAGTCAGGATCACCGCGGCGAGCGGTCGGATTGAAGATGAGATCGCCAAGTGGATGACTCGTCGTGTTCAGCTGCACCCGCAGCAGCTCGCGCGCCGTCCCCTCGAACGTCGAGTTCGACGGATTGGAATCGGTCCACTCGACCAGCACACCCTCGTCCTGCAGCGGGCCCGGTGTCTTGACCGCGGCCGTCGTCGTGTAGCCCGACACATTCAGCGCGGGAACGTGGGCGTTGTCCGGGAGGTTGGAACCGGGCAGCTTCGGATCCTCGATGTGCGTCGTATAGAACTTGCCGTTCCGCGTGTAGTCGGGATCCAGGTAAAAGCCGTTCAGGCCGTTGCCGTAGCCGCTCTTCACCATCAACCGGTGAAAGAGGCCGGTCTTGCCCTCGGTGCCGTTGAAATCGAGATAGACGACGAACTTCCTGGTCGCCTTGTCGAAGATGTACAGCGGCCCGTTGAGATCGCTGATGAACAGCCGGCGCGCGCCGCCGGCCTCTTCACGCAAGGTGTTCACCCGAGACAGCAGCACGTCATTCGAAGCCTTGCCGCTGACCGATCCGGTGATCGGCGTGACGACGAAGTCCTTGATCTCGAGCGCCACCTGCGCGGCCACGTCAGCGATCCCGATCCCGGAAAGCGCAAGAGCGATGCACGCGGTGCGGAGGCTGTCGACCATGATGTCCTCTCTATTGAAGTCCCAGCAGCGTCGCGGGATTCTGTTTCGTCATGCGCGTGAGCTCCACGTCCGTGAAGCGGCGTTCCCGCAGCGCGGCGACGAACTCCGCGAAGCCGTCGGCGGGGAGCGGATTACCCTTCTGACCCAGATCGCTCGAAAGAATACAGAACGGCGGTCCGACGGTTCGAATGGCATCCGCATAGCGCTGCACTGTCGCCGGCGCGTCGGGCAGGCGCATCGATCCGCCGACGAACTCGATGAACGCGCCGAGCGAGGCGGCCTCCTGCATTTGAGGCACCGTCATCAGAATGGGTGCGTTCATGGCATGCGTGACGACCATATGGCGCACACCCTGCCGCTTGCCCTCACGGAGCAGCATCAGCCCTTCGACCGATGAGACATGGCCGGTCGCCAGCACCAGGCCATGTTTCGCGATGACCTCAATCACGGCCTTCGTCGCTGGCAGCAGCTCGCCGTCTTTCGACACGCTGACGAACGGCCGGTTTTGCTTCGAATAGCGGACCTGGTTCTCCGCATCGAAGGTCGACATCCACACCAGGCGTCCATACGACCCGGATACCTGGGTCATGTGTTCGACCGCCGCTGGATTCATGCCGCCAACCGACAGATTCAGATCGATGCCACCGAAGACCTCGACGCCCGGTACCTGTTTGCGGACCATGTAGGCGAGCCCGGCGGTCGGGTCGTAATGATTCTTGAGGACGATCGCGCGCATGCCGTGCGCGCGGGCCATCACGGCCGCATCGACTCCATCGACCGACCGCTCGACGTTGTCGGGCGCAGCGTGAACATGAATGTCGATCGCGCCCGTGAGCAACCGCGGATCGTCCGCGCTCGACACCGCGATCGTGCCCGCCGCCGCCAGCGCCGCACAGAGCCACGTCCGCATCACGCTCGCTACTTGACGGCGAACACCCAGACGACGCCGCCCTCGGGAACCTGGGGAAACGTGCCCGGCATGATTCTGCTCAACGCCGATTGCATGGTGCGCGAGTCGATGCCCCAGCCGGATTGCACGGCGACGTACTGCTTGCCGTCGGCCAGGAACGACACCGGCTGGCCGATGATGCCCGAGTTGGTCGGATACTCCCACAACACCGCGCCGTTTGTCGCATCGAACGCGCGGAACAGCCGATCGTGCGTGCCGCCGCTGAACACGAGTCCGCCGCCGGTGGCGAGCGTCGGTCCCCAGTTCGACGTCATGCCGAGACTGTGGGTCCAGACCCGTGCGCCGGTGTCGACGTTCCACGCCTGCACTTCGCCGATGTGGTCCGCGCCCGCGGCGATTCTGAGGTTGTTGGTGTTGCCCGTGAATCCCCTGCCCGCCGTGTAAGTGACGGGCCGTCCGCTCATCGTCGTGCAGAGATTCTCGTTGGCCGGGATGTAGATCATCCGCGTCTTCGGACTGAACGCGATCGGCGGCCAGTTCTTGCCGCCCCAGTGCGACGGACAGAAGTCAGCTTCCTTGTTCGTGCCGGGCTGACGCGCCGGATCGACGTTCGGCCGGCCGGTCGCAGGCTCGAGGCTCTTGAAGACGTTGTGCTTCACGTACGGCTTCCCCTCGACGAACTTGATCGGACCGTCGGTGCGCTCGAGGAACCAGAGGTAGCCGTCGCGCGCGACGTCGATCAGTCCCTTCACCGTCCTCCCGCCGCGCGTGTAGTCGACGAGGATGGGCGGCGACACTTCATCCCAGTCCCACGAGTCGTTGGGGTGGTACTGAAAATAACCTTTCATCTTTCCGGTGGCGACGTCGAGCGCAACCGTCGACGAGGTATAGAGGTTGTCGCCGGGACGCTGGTCGCCCATCCACGGGCCGCCGTTGCCCGTCCCCCAGAACGCGAGGTTGGTCTCCGGATCGTAGGTGCCGGTCACCCACACCGGCGCACCGCCGGTCTTCCACTGATCGCCTTTCGGCCACGTCTCGCTGCCCGGCTCGCCCGGCGCCGGCACGGTGTAGGTCCGCCACACTTCCTTGCCAGTCTCGGCGTCGTACGCCGCAACGAAGCCGCGGATGCCCATTTCGCCGCCGGAGGTGCCGACCAGCACGTTGCCGCCGGCAATCAGCGGCGCCACCGACATGTAGTACCCACTCTTGTTGTCGGCGACTCGGGCCGTCCACACTTCCTGCCCGGTCTTCGCATTCAGCGCGACCAGCACCGCCTCGCCGGCCGCAAAGAACACCTTGTCGCCGTACAGCGCGACACCGCGGCTGGTCCCGTGGAGCAGGATCACGTCCTCGGGCAACGGCCGGCGATAGCGCCACAACAGTGCACCCGTCTTCGCGTCGAGCGCGATGACCTGATTGCCAGGCGTCGCGACGAACATCACACCGTTGTTGACGATGGGCGGCGCTTCGTGACCGTTGGTCACGCCGGTCGAGAACGACCAGACCGGCTGCAACCGCGTGACGTTGGCGGGCGTGATCTGTTCGAGCGGGCTGTATCCCCACCCGGAGTAGGTGCGCCGCATCATCAGCCAGTCGCCGTCAGCGGGGCTCTTCAGTCGTGCGGCGTCGACCAGTTTGTAGTTCTGAAGGATCGGCGGCGTTGCGGGCGGTGGCGGAGGAGTCGGCGGAGAGGGCGGCTGCGGCAGCCTTAACGGCTGCTGCAGGATCACTTGTCCACCTTCGCGCCAGGCGTCGGCGGGCACGGCTGTCAGTGCAGCCGCCATGGAGATTGCGACGAAGGTCAGACCTCTCATCTCAACCTTTCTCGTAGCCGACGGGTGACGTGAACGGCTTCGCGACCACGAGCTTGCCATCGACGATCGTCAGCGGCAGCGCCGGCAGCGCGCGCGGCGCGGGGCCGTCGACGACGCGCCCGCCCTGCCTGGGATCGAACGACGATGAATGGCACGAACACGACAGGATCTGCTCGGCGGCGAGCCAGTCGTCGATGTCGCAGCCATTATGCGTGCAAATGGCTGTGTAGGCGACGACGCCGCCGGCCGCCCTCGGGGCGGTTTCCGGCGAGAGCGTCTCCGGCGCCAGACGCACGAGCAGCAGTTGATTCAGCCGCGAACCGCTGCGGACGGTCTTGTCCGCCGGGTCCATCGCCCAGGCCAGCGTGTGCTTGGCGCCGAGGGGAATGTCGCCCGGACTCAGCGGCGTCTTTGACGCGTCGTCCGCCTTGACCAGGACATCACCTTCCTTCGGCCGGACCGAAGCCGGATCGTCCTGGCGAAGGCCTATGCCCAGAACGAGCGCGCTCTGCAGCAATGCTCGACGGTTCATTCCTGCAAAGGATACACGCGCTGGACTTGGACGTCATGTTGCACAAGTCCCCGCGGAACCACGGGCGCAGGCGCGTTGTGGGTCGGCGGTTGCCTATATGTGGCATCGCTATTCAAAGCAGGAGTCAGAGCATGCATCAGTATCGAGTGAGGTCGTCCATTCGCGCGTTCGTCGTCACCGGCGCGCTGGCCGTCTCAGCGGGCGTCGCGTTCGCGCAGACACCGCAGACACCGCCGGACAACACGAAAGTCAACACCCGCGATCGTGCGAAAGGCGCAGTGACCGCCGATCAGCAGAAGGAAAACGCCGGCGATCGCGAGCTCACGCAGAAGATCAGAAAGTCGCTGATGGCGGACAAGTCGCTCTCGACCTACGCACACAACGTGAAAGTTGTGGCGCAAGGTGGACAGGTCACCCTGAAGGGACCGGTTCGCACGGAGGACGAGAAGCGAAACGTCGAGGCCAAGGCCGTCGAGGTGGCAGGCGCCGGACACGTCGTCAACCAGATCAGTATCGCCCCCGCCAAACACACCAAGAAGTAGCGACCGGACTCGAATCGATCACTCGATAACAAGGAGCGTATCCATGGCAGACAAGAAGACTGCGGTTTTCGGCATTTACCCGAGCGTGGCCCAGGCGGAGGCCGCGGTCGACGCGCTCGTCCGCGAAGGTTTCTCCAATAACGACATCTCCGTGCTGATGCCGGACAACCAGAGCACGAAAGAGTTCGCCCACGAAAAGAACACCAAAGCGCCGGAAGGCACCACGACTGGCGTCGCCGCGGGCGGCACGATCGGCGGCACGCTGGGCCTGCTGGCGGGCATCGGCGCGCTGGCGATTCCCGGCGTCGGACCGTTCATCGCGGCCGGACCGATCATGGGCGCGCTGGCGGGCATCGGCGTGGGCGGCGCGGTCGGTGGGTTGGTCGGAGCGCTCGTCGGCATGGGCATTCCGGAATACGAGGCGAAGCGCTACGAGGGGCGTGTCAAGAACGGCGGCGTGCTGCTGTCGGTCCACTGCGATACGTCCGAGGAGATCAAGCGCGCGAAGGACGTGTTGAAGCGCAGCGGCGCCGAAGACATCTCCTCGACCGGTGAAGAGGCGGTCGGCGCTGGCGCGAAGTCCGACAGCCGCCCGATGTAAGGCGACAGACCCTGATACCTTGACAATCGACAACTGATCCTGCAGTCTATTGTCGAACGTCAAGGTATCGTTTTTCATGCTGGCACACATCCCGGATCTGCTGCAGGGCACGCTCGACCTGCTGATCCTCAAGAGTCTCGCGACGGCACCGCTCCACGGCTGGGCGATTTCGAAACGCATCCAGCAGATGTCGAGCGACGTGCTCACCGTCAACCAGGGATCGCTCTACCCCGCGCTCTACCGGCTCGAGGACCGCGGCTGGATTGCGAGCAAGCCGGCGCTGTCCCCCGAGGGCCGCCGCATCAAGGTGTATCGTCTGACGGCTGCCGGCCGCCGCCAGCTCTCGCACGAAATCGACGCGTGGCGCCACTTCGCGCGGGCCATCGATCACGTGGTCGCGGCCACCTAGCGAGTGGCATGGCAGCCATCACCCGCTGGATGCGCCGGTTCCTCCTGGTCGTTCGCGGCCGCTCGGTCGAGCAGTCCATGGACGACGAGCTGCGCTACCACATCGAGTGCGAGGTCGCCGAACGGGTCAAGGCTGGTCAGCCGCCTGGCGCAGCCCGGCTCGCGGCGCTGCGCGATTTCGGCGGCCTCGAGTACGTCAAGGAAGAGGCCCGCGACGCGCGTGGCACCCGTCGCGTCGAGGACGTGCTCGGCGATCTCCGCAACGCCGCGCGCGTGCTGCGGCGCAACGCCGGCGTCACGACCGCGGCCGTGCTCACCTTCGCACTCGGCATCGGCGCGGCCGGCGCCATCTTCTGCGTCGTCTACGGCGTGCTGCTGCGGCCGCTGCCCTACAAGGATCCAGGGCGGCTCGTCGTAGTGTGGGAACGCAACATCCCGCGGAACAAGGATCGGAACGTGGTGTCGGTCGCGAACTTCGAAGCGTGGCGCGATCGGAATCAGGTGTTCGATGGGATGGCCGCGCTCGTGCCCCGTCCGGTGACGCTCGTCGACGGCGATGTGCCCGAGCGCGTGATGGGCGCCGAAGTATCGACCAGCTACTTCCGGCTCCTCGGGGTCACGCCGTTCCTGGGCCGAGACTTCGACGCCGCGGACGCCGCCGCCGATCGCGATGCGGTGGTTCTGAGCCACGGATTCTGGATGCGCAGGTTCGGCGGCGATCCGTCAGTGGTCGGGCGAAGGCTCCAGGTCTCTGGAAAACCGTACACCATTGCCGGTGTGATGCCGGCGTCGTTCGAGCCGCCGCGCTTTGGCTGGCTGGTGATCCAGGATCTCTGGTTTCCATTTGCCGCGACGCCGGAAAACCGAGCGTGGGGACGCTTCCTGCTGGTCGTCGCCCGCCTGCGGCCAGAGACCTCGCTCGAGAACGCGCGTGCGGAGATGGTGGTCCTCGGCCAACGAATGGCGAGCGAGTCGACGGTCAACAAGGGGTGGAGTGTGACGGTCGTTTCGCTCGCGGAACAGATCACCGGCGACGTTCGAACGGCGCTGGTCATCGTCCTTGGCGCCGCGGGACTTCTGTTTGTCATCGCGGTGACCAACGTCGCGACGCTCATGCTGTCGCTGATGCGGAGGCGCGCGCAGGAACTGGCGACGCGCCGGGCGATCGGCGCCAGCGACCGTCGGCTGTTCTGGCAGCTGTGGACGGAGAGCGGACTTCTGGGCGCGTGCGGTGCCGCGGTCGGCTTCACGACCCTGATCCCGGGCGTTCGCGTTCTGCTCTCGCTGGCTCCGCCTGACGTGCCGCGACTCGAATCGATTCGCCTCGATGCGCCGATCCTGGTCGGCGTCGCCGCCATCGCGTGTCTTGCGATCGTCATCTTCGGTGCGGTTGCGGCTGCGTTCGGCCGATCCGCAGCTGTCAGTTTCCGCCCGATCACCGATCGTGATGCCCGCACGACGCCGCGAGTGGGCGGCGCAACGCTTGTCGCGACGGAAATCGCCGTTGCGCTCGCGCTCGGCGTCATGGCCACCCTGATGGTCCGCAGCTTTACGAGCTTGCGAGCCGTGGAGCTCGGCTTCGCGACGGACGGCGTGGTCGCGGCTCGCGTAGCGCTGGCCGGACCCCGTTCCGAAACTCCGGCGAGTCAGCATGCGTTCTTCGAAACGCTCCTCGAACGCGTGCGAGCGCTTCCCGGCGTACAGTCGGCCGGCCTGATCAGCACACGTCCGTTCGGCGGGCTGGGGCCGGCCACCGAGGCGAGCGACCCAAGGCAGCCGGAGGGCACGGCGACGCGATCAGCTGTCGCCGATGTCCGATGGGTTGACACGGCCCTGTTCCAGACACTGCGGATTCCGGTGCTTCGCGGGCGCACGTTCGATTCGACCGAAGCGACCGGGACGCCGCACGTGGTCATCAGCGAGTCGATGGCGGACGCGTTGTGGCCACGGCAGGATGCTCTGGGTCGCCGTCTTCACCTCGATCTCTACAACGGCATCATGGTGGAGGTGATCGGCATCGTGCGAGACGTGTACTTGATGGATCCGCGCACGCCGGTGCGTCCAATCGCGTACCTGTCCGACACACGGTTCCCGAGCGATACGCGCGATGTCGTCGTCCGCGTGAACGGCGATCCCGGCGCCACGGTGCCGTCACTGAGAAGCGTCCTCGCCGCGCTCGAACCTGACGTGCCGCTCTATCAGGTCACGACGATGCCGGACCTGGTGGACAGGACGGTTGCGTCAGACCGCTTCACGACGTTCCTGTTGTCGGCGTTCGCGGCTGTGGCGCTGATGCTCGGCGGCGTCGGCGTCTTCGGCGTCATCTCCAGCGACGTGTCCCGGCGCCGGAAGGAAATCGGCATCCGAATGGCATTGGGCGCCCGCACATCCGTGGTCATCCTGATGGTGGTGAAGCAGGCGCTCGTGCGCGCGTCGGTCGGTGTCGCTGCGGGCAGTGCGCTGGCTCTTGGGGCGGCCTATTCGATGCAATCGCTCCTCTTCGGCGTGGCGCCGACCGACGCGCTATCGTTTCTTCTTGTCGCGACGGCGCTCCTGGGCCTCGCCACCGTGGCGACGCTCATCCCGGCCGTCCAAGCGCTGCGCTCGTCGCCTATAGCGTCGCTGCGCGAAGGCTAGCCTCACAACCGGCGCCAATCGGAGCCAGGCGGCCGGCGGGGTCGGATACGGTATCCGACCCCATCGTCGAGCCAGCGGCCAGCGGGGTCGGATACCGTATCCGACCCTGTCGACCTGCTGGCGACGGCTGTCGATCCGGCCACTCCCCGTTCGACGTGTAAATAGAGGCAGGAAACGTCAGACAAAGGAGACACGACAATGCGATTCATGGTGATCGTCAAGGCGAACAAGGATTCCGAGGCGGGGGTGCTGCCCGATCAGAAGATGCTGACGGAAATGGGCACGTTCAACGAAGAGCTCGTCAAAGCAGGCGTCATGCTGGCGGGCGAAGGTCTGCAGGCGAGCTCCAAGGGCGCCCGCGTCAGGTTCGAGGGCGACAAGAAAACCGTGATCGACGGCCCGTTCGCCGAGTCGAAAGAGCTCGTTGCCGGCTTCTGGCTCTGGCAGGTGAAGTCGAAGGCCGAGGCGATCGAGTGGCTCAAGCGCGCACCCTTCCGCGAAGGCGAGGTCGAGATTCGGCAGGTCTTCGAGACGGCGGACTTCGGTGACGCCCTTACGCCAGAGCTCAGAAAACAAGAGGATCGGCAGCGCGAGCAGGCCGGGTTGAGCGACAAGACCGGCAAGAAATAAGCGGCGTCTCGGCTTCTTGCGCGAGCGGATTGAAGGTGATGTGATCGGCAGCCGTGACGGCTACCGATACCCATCAGGCAATTGACGCGGTCTGGCGGATCGAATCGCCGAAGCTCATCGCCGGGCTCGCGCGGATCGTGCGCGATATCGGCGTCGCCGAGGACCTCGCGCACGATGCCCTCGTGGCCGCGCTCGAACAATGGCCCGAATCCGGCGTGCCGAACAATCCGGGCGCCTGGCTGATGGCCACCGGCAAGCACCGCGCGATCGACTACTTCCGGCGCAACAAGCGAGTCGAGCAGAAGCACATGGAGCTTGGGCACGAGCTGCAAGCCGAGCAGGAGAGGGCTGTGCCGGATCTCGACGCGGCGCTCGACGACGACATTGGCGACGACCTGCTGCGGCTCGTGTTCACGGCGTGCCATCCCGTGCTGTCGACCGAGGCGCGCGTCGCGCTCACGCTGCGCATGGTCGGCGGCCTGACGACCGATGAAATCGCGCGCGCGTTCCTCGTATCCGAGCCGACGGTCGCCCAGCGCATCGTCCGAGCCAAACGGACGCTGGCCAAAGAGCAGGTCCGCTTCGAAGTGCCTCGGGGGATTGACCGCGCGCCGCGTCTGGCGTCGGTCCTCGAAGTGATCTACCTCATCTTCAACGAAGGCTACACGGCGACCGCCGGCGACGACTGGATGCGGCCGGCGCTCTGCGAGGACGCGCTGCGGCTCGGACGAATCGTGGCGGAGCTTGCGCCGGAGGAGCCGGAAGTACACGGCCTGGTCGCGCTGATGGAGATTCAGGCGTCGCGTTCACGAGCGCGCCTGGGACCCGCCGGCGAGCCGGTTCTGCTCCTCGATCAAAACCGCGCGCGGTGGGACCGTCTTCTCATCCGCCGGG
>Ga0207641_10001395_pt1 | contig 23810 bp, 20 predicted proteins | sample KBSSwiS62_FD_184306 | JGI IMG/M metagenome (GOLD analysis project Ga0207641, IMG submission 184306) | Switchgrass rhizosphere microbial communities from Kellogg Biological Station, Michigan, USA - KBS Switchgrass S6-2 (SPAdes) (version 2) | ecosystem: Host-associated > Plants > Roots >... | reverse complement strand
CGACTCGTTCCGTTCCTGGGAGCAGGGATGAGCACGCCCAACCTCACACTGTGGGAAAAGTTCGTTGAGAACTTGGAAAAAGCGGCACACTCGGACAGCGATGCGAAGATCAATCCAGAGATAAGGGCGCAGCGAGTTTGTACAATAATTCGAAACTCCAAGGGCCACGCAGGGTTCCTAGAGGCGGTAGGTTCGGCGCTCAAAACCGAATGTAGCGAAAACCAGTCTGCCGATATTCCCGTAAATCTGTTGACTCTGGCGAAGATCTGCTGGCCTCTCGTTGTATCAACCAACTACGACGACCTTTTCTTTCAAGCCTGCCGATGCCGCCGACTTGAAGACCAGAAATTTCCAGAAGAGATGCGGGTCGAGATTCTCGGTCGGTCGTCTCGAGACTGCAAGCTTGTCGTATCTTCGCTGACCGGCCCGTTCGACCGGCAATATATCTGGCACGTGCAGGGTTTTCTGGGCGGTCAAACTTTCGGGTACGATCCGAAGATCGATGTCCCAAACCTGAACTCTCTGCGAGATCAGCTTGTGATCGGCCACGCGGAGTATCGCCGCGTGACTAACCGAGCTCCTGAATTTCGCCGTTGCTTTGCAGAAGTCTTCAACACACGGTCATTTCTCTTTCTCGGATCGAGTCTGAAGGAGGACTATTTTTTGAACCTGTTTGGTGAAGTGTTGGACCTTTGCGGACCAAGTGCGGTTCCTCACTTTGCATTCGCAAAGAGGGGTACAATCGACGTCGATTTTTTGGCGGACCAAATGAACATTACCGTCTGCGAGTTTTCTGAAAAAGGGGGATTCAATGACCTGACGGAGTGGCTCAAGCTGCTTGGCGACGCGATCGACAAGCCTCAAGCGCGCAGCATTAAATGGTCATTTGCAGGGCCGTCAGACGAGACTGAACTAAAAATCGTATACGGAAGCCAGCCGGTTGACCTTCCGAAAGGAGCAGTGGCAGCTTTCACTGCCCGATGTAAACCGGACGGCGATGACCCTGAGAAGACCTTTCCTGTCGTACCGCAAGATTTTGAACGCCGTTTGCGCGGCGTAAAACCCGAAAAAAAGGGCGATCATGTTTTCTGGTACCGTGACCAGCGCGTGTACGCGGCCACCGCTCGTCTTAAAGACAAAGATGACGACAACGCGGTGCATCAGGCAGCCCTTGAGCTTCTAACGAAAGTTACCGAGGACAACGAGGATATTAGGACGGTCCATCTGAAACTTTCGGCGACTGGCGGTACGGTACCGCCAATTTATGGTTTCATGGAAGTTGTCCGCACCTTCGGTGAATGGCGTCGCCAACGTATAAGAGACAATCAGAGGGTTCTGAATATGGTGTTGTACGTTGAATCCGAAGTCCAGTTGATGCTGACTTCCGGGCGAATCGATATCCGTGAACTGCTGACGTCTGAGTTCCTGCGCTTTTGGGCAGTCGTTTCATCGCCAGATCAGGAACCCGTACGCCGTTCACTGCATCACCGTGCCGGAACAAAATTGAAGACAGTTTTAGAGGAACTGAAAGTACCGCCGGGATCGAAGCAGTGGTTCGTGTCCGTTTGTCCCAGTTCCCGCAAGAAAGATCCCAGTCCTGACAAGAAAGATATTCGGCCCTCTGTTTGCGAGATAAGCCCTCTAAGTCTTACGCAGATCGGGGTGGCGTTCGGATCGATCCTGATTCTCGAATACGAGCCGGTCGAAAATGCGCAGCAACCTAGAGTCGACTGATCTGGAGTCCGATACATTCTTTACTAATGTCACTTTACTTTCTTAAGCCTACCTATGTTTGAAAAAGAGATCAGAGCAGAAATCGCCCAACGACGGCTGGTGATCGTTACCGGTACGGGTGTCTCTTCCCAGATGACCGACAATGCGACGGTAACCTCTTGGGTCGGCTTATTAAAGAGCGGTATCAGCAGATGTTTGGAAGTTATCCCTGATGTCGATGAGAATTGGCAGCGACGTCGACTAGAGGACCTGGAGGATGGACTTCGTGGCCAGATGAACAGTTTGCTCATCGTGGCTGAAATGGTCGAACGAACGCTGAACCAGCGAGGTGGGGAATTCAGCCGGTGGTTGCGGGATACCGTCGGGAGTTTGACGGTTCGAAACCCGGCGCTGGCAATGTCGCTAAGGGAGTTACGAGCTCCAATTATCACTACCAATTATGACGGTTTACTCGAAACGGCTCTAAAACTCAAAAGCGTGACTTGGCAGGATCAAGCAAAAGCTTTGCGAATTGTGCGTTGTGAGGAAACTGACGCGGTGTTGCACTTACACGACCCGGTTGCCATACTGACATTGATTGATTGGAGCATTTCCCACGTGGGATCGCGACTCGCTTCCTTCGCCTGAAATTGGGAAAGCGGACCAGTTAATTGGCTTCGAGTAAGATCAATAAGGTATGGACATACCGTGCCGCCCTTGATTGATTTGCTGAGCGCGCCGGCCTCAAACATCGGCCAAGGATTCTGAAGCGACTCTTGCGTGACACAGACTATTCCATAATTCGTCGTTTCAAGCTCAGTAGCCAGTTCCAATCCCTATCTTCGGCCGACGGAAATGTCGGTGTCTGAAAACCAAGGAATCAACTGCTGATTGACGTCTTGCAAAAAAGCTTTCACAGCTCTGGCGACTCGTCGCGCTTTCTCACCAGACCAGCTAATAAAAATTTTGTAAGCGATTGGTTATTGCCGTCTAGGTAAGGTCGCTGAGAACCGTCATCCTGCAGGCCGATCGTAATCAGATCAGCGGGAGGGCGGATGAGCGAGCGTCGGCGTCGGATATCAAAGCAAGAGAAACGGCGGATAGTAGAGGAGACACTCCGGCCAGGGTCGTCGGTTTCAATCGTTGCGCGACAGCATGACATCAATGCCAATCAGTTGTTCAGGTGGCGAAGACTTTATCGAGAAGGACAGCTCGAAGTTGAAACGGAATCCAGACTCCTGCCGGTCCGAATCTCTGATGTTGTAGAGAAGGTTCCTCAACAGGCACCCGCTCGGGCATCGCGTCGCGCTAGAGAAGGGACGATCGATATTGATCTGGGGCATGCTCGAGTCCGCATTGAAGGCGCGGCCGATCCGGCCTGCGTGCGAGCAGCGCTGGAAGGCCTTCTGCGATGATCAGCCTGCCGACAACGACGCAGATTTGGATCGCGGCGGGTGTCACCGATCTTCGACGCGGGTTCGATGGTTTGAGCGCTATTGCCCAGACAGTGCTCGAACAGAATCCATTTTCCGGACATGTATTCGTCTTTCGCGGTCGACGAGGCGATTTGGTCAAGATGCTGTGGTGGGATGGCGATGGGCTGTGCTTGTTCGCCAAGCGGCTGGAGCGAGGACGTTTCGTTTGGCCGAAGGCTGAAAGTGGAACTGTCTCGCTGACACGAGCGCAGTTGTCGATGTTATTGGAAGGCATCGATTGGCGAAGGCCGCAGCGGACACATACTCCGGAGTTGTCAGTGTGAAGGCCGATCATGAAAAATTCTTCAAGCTTGTGACCTCCGCTGTCCTGTAATCGTTGCACTGTGCATTTCTGTGATTGATGCCGCCGAAGCAGAATTACCGGATCTGAACACACTGGATGCGGCTGCATTGAAGGCACTGCTCGTCGAAAAGCACCTCGAAGTGATTGAGCATCGAAACGAAATCCAGAGTTTGAAACTGCTGATATTCAAACTAAGAAAGACGCAGTTCGGTCCCCGATCTGAAAAACTCAAAGAGCAAATCGATCAACTGGAACTGAAGCTGGACGAACTAGAAACCAACCGGGCAGCCAATGTCCCGACTAATCCCGCTGCTCGGCGCAAACCCGCGCGGCGTCCCCTGCCTGCAGAGTTGCCGCGTGAAATTGAAACAATAGAGCCTAAAGAGAAGGTATGTCCGGATTGCGGCGGAAGTCTGAATCATCTGGGCGACGATGTAGGTGAAACGCTGGAATATGTGCCCGCCCGCTACAAAGTGATCCGGACGGTACGGCCGAAGCTGAGTTGCACGCGATGTGATCGCATCCTGCAGGAGCGGGCGCCGAATCGTCCAATCGATCACGGAGTGGCCGGCCCGGGGTTGTTGGCCCATGTGCTGGTGTCGAAGTATTCCGACCACTTGCCGCTGTATCGCCAATCCGAGATCTACGAACGGGAAGGAATCGATCTGGATCGTTCGACCTTGGCGGGCTGGGTTGGCGGAGCGAGCAGAATTTTGGAACCTCTGGTGGATGCGCTGCGGCGCTATGTGTTGAAAAGCAGAAAACTGCACGGCGATGACATCCCGGTCCCCGTGCTGGCACCTGGCAATGGCAAGACGAAAACGGGCAGGCTCTGGACCTACGTTCGGGATGATCGGCCTTCGGGTAGCAGCGATGCACCTGCCGTCTGGTTTGCGTATTCACCGGACCGCAAGTCGGAACATCCCGCCGAACACTTGAGACTCTACCGGGGAACGCTGCAGGCGGATGGCTTTGCGGGATTCAACCGGCTGTATGAAAAAGGTGAAATCCGCGAGGCAGCCTGCTGGGCCCACGTTCGGCGAAAGTTTCACGACTTGTATGAAGCGCACGCGTCGCCGATTGCCAAAGAAGCCCTGGATCGGATCGCGGCTCTCTATGCTATCGAAAAAGAAATTCGCGGCCGCCCGCCCGACGAGCGCCGTCAAATTCGGGTAGAACAAGCGCACCCTCGGCTGGATTCCCTGAAGGCATGGTTCCAGGCTTCATTGCTGAAGCTTTCGCGAAAATCGGAACTCACTCAGGCGATTCACTATGCATTGGGCCGCTGGACGCCGTTGCTCCGCTATTGTGACGACGGCGAACTGGAGATCGACAACAATGCGGCGGAACGTGCGTTACGCGCCGTGGCGTTGGGCCGCAAGAATTATTTGTTTGCCGGATCGGATAGCGGAGGCCAAAGGGCAGCAGCAATGTACAGTCTGATCGGTTCGGCGAAGCTGAATGGGATTAACCCGGAAGCTTATCTGTCCGAAGTCCTCACACGAATTGCGGACCATCCGATCAATCGGATCGCGGAACTGCTTCCTTGGCACTTGTCTTCGCCAGCCTCCCGTTTGAATCTTGCCTCTTAAGTGTCCACCTAAAAATTAGTGGACACTCCAAACTGCCTTAACCGCTCCAACGTTTTACGTCAATACGGTAAAAACCAACCGCTTACTACAGAAGTGCAATTGGAACCGCTTCTAATAGAATCTTCACAAAGATCCCCATGGATCCGGTTAAGAAGCCCACAAAGCTGCACTTGAAGCGGCGCTGAGTGCGTACGATAGCGAGGTTGATGAGGCGGCACAGAAGGATGAACCGCATCGGCTTCCAGTCGAGCGTGGCGAACTCCACGTGATCGACGCCTCCCCAGGGACGCCCGTCACAAGTCTTCGCGTGAAAAGCGTGATCACGTTGCCGGAAAGCGGCGCTGCGCGAACGCGGCATGCGGTGGATCTCAGACTTTCGTTCTTGCGCGGACGAGGTGCATGCTCTTTACCGAATCCGAGAATGGGGGCACGATGAGTAAGAGGAGCCCTACATTCGACGCACTGATTGAGTTCGCTAACAGGCCGATTGCTGGACAGATTACGGACGTTTAGAGCTGTTCCCCTCAACACAGCATTCATCCATCAGCAGCCCCCGTATATATCCATGCGTGACGTGCGCTTTCTGAGCGTACTCGGGCTTTGTCATCAAATAGCGGTGCAACTCCTTCAGCCGGAAGAACGGCACGCTGGGGTACAGGTGGTGCTCGATGTGGTAATTGGTGGCATGGGGCGCAAACAGCCAGCGTTCCCAGAACGGCGCGACTACCGTGCGCGTGTGATTGAGCGCATGCTCATATTCCAGGTTGCTGTAGTGCTCGGCAAGGCTGCGGATATACAGAAACAGCAGCAGGGAGGTGAACATCGGCACAAAGTAATAAAGGAGCACCTGTTTCCAGAAGCCAAACGCGATGCCTGCACCGATCAGTCCGAGCGCGAAAACGGCTCGGAATGCTTTAAGGCCGGCGGGAATGTCGTTGACGTATTTTTCTTTGGCTAAGGTCTTTAATTCGCGCGGCAGGGTGGCGCCAACGGTATGTTTCACCAACAGCCAAAGAAGTTCTGACCGCTTCTTGGGGAAGTCGTAATCGGAGTTACGGGTGCGTTGCCAGTCCGGGTCGTCATCGCTGTTGATCTCGCGGTGGTGAACGAAATGGTTTTTGCGGTAGCCAAGTAGGGTGAGGGGCGTGCTCAGCGCTGCGATCTCACCCATTATGTCGTTCCAAGTGCGGTTCTTCATCGCGCGGTAATGCGTGGCCTCGTGCATGAGCACGGCCATGGCGTGCAGACGCGATCCGATAATGAACACCGCAACGATATAGAGCGGAGGACTCCAAAACGCCTCGCTTATCCATATAGTCAGCGCCAGGGTCGCGAGGTCGATGGCGAAGGCAAGCAGAAACTTTCCATCACTCGGCTGTGAATACCGGTGCAGCTCCTCTTTCGTCAGCAGGCGCACAGAATGACGCCGGCACTCGTCGTCACCGGGAGATAGGTTGGTGGTGTACTTCTGCATGCGGGACTCCTGAACTTGCGGAGGCAGAGATTATCGGATGGTTGCGCCCACTTATGCAACCCATGAGCGAGGTTCGAAAGTGCCACTCACCTGTGTTCATTTACCAGAAGGCTCCTCCTATAGGATGACGCTCACACAAATCGTGGCACCGCAATTCAGCACGTCACGCCAACCCACCACCATTAAAAAGTTCTAATTTTTATCGGCGCTGGGGTTTGTGGTATTCGATTGAGGGCGACAACGGACTCCCGATTTGATCGAAGTTTTCGTCCGCTTTCTATTCAGGTGGGCTTTTGGGAACACTGCGAAAGGAACTCGCAAGGCCCAGGAGTGATCACCTCGGGGGGAGACAACTCGCTCTTTGAATGCGCGATACTCGATCGAGACGCCGTCATTACCTCCTGAGCGCAATTGCCCTTGCGGGCCTGCTCTTCGCTAGCGCATCGGCCTATGCCGAGTGCACATCGATGGGCGAGAGCATCCGAGCCGACCTCGACGGCGACGGCATCCATGACCTCGTCTCAGGAAGCATTTCCGACTCCGGCTCTACGTACTCCATTCGTGTCAGCGTCTCCAAAAGTCAGGCCGTTTCTCTGTTTACGACAGACATTTCCTTCCCATTAGGCCTTCGCCTGATTCCTTCCGACGTAGACATGGACGGAGACGCGGATCTGGTGCTCTTTCGCGAATTGAGCCTTCCTGTTGCGGTGTGGGCCAACGATGGACGAGGCTACTTCGCGACGAAACCCGCGTGGAACGTAATTTCCACGCCTAACACTATCCAGCCGGGTTATTCACTGCCGCCGCTCCGCACGGACTGTAACGAAACGACAGACGGCAAGCACATGTCGGCCGCTGTGCCCCGGTGTCCGCTTTTCGACGCGCATCCGTCCGATTACCGCACGCATTTCTATCCGCGCGAGATCTGGAGATCGGTCCGACGACAACCCCTGCGCGGGCCTCCACTTTTCACATAGCAGTTTAGACCACGGCGGCTCCCTCTGCACCAGATGTGGAGAGAGCCGCAACCGCCATCGCTTTTGTGAAGAGTTTACCCGTTCAAGGAGTCCACGATGCTCAGAGGAATTTCCCGACGTTACCGCGAAGTCAAAACCTGCATCAGGGGCCTGCTCTCGACACAGCATGTCGTCATGGCTCACATCGTTCCCATCCGCCGTTGCAATCTTGCCTGCAAGTACTGCAACGAATTCGATCACGTCTCTCCACCTGTCCCCATCGAAACGATACTGCGGAGGATCGATCTTCTCGCGGCCCTTGGGACGTCCATCATTGGCTTGACAGGAGGTGAGCCCCTCATGCACCCACAGGTCGATACAATCATCCGGTACATCCGCCGGCGGGGCATGATCAGCGGGCTGATTACAAACGGCTACTTTCTGACACCCGAAAAGATCGAGTCGTTGAACCGCGCAGGATTGGACTACCTTCAAATCAGCATCGACAACGTCGAACCGGATGAAGTGTCGAAGAAGAGCCTGAAGGTGCTGGACAAGAAGCTTGTCATGCTAAAAAGATTCGGGAAGTTTAACGTCAACATCAACAGCGTGGCAGGCGCGGGGATTGTGAATCCCGAAGACGAGAAAGCCATCTCTTCGCGGGCCCGTCAACTCGGTTTCTCTCGAAGCCTGGGTATCTTCAGAGATGGCAACGGTGGCGTCCGTCCCTTTAGCGAGCGGGACTTGAACGCGTACGAACTGGCGCGGCGCCACGGTCGACGCGGCTTTACCCGAATGGATTGGATGCAGACTCGCATCGCGGAGGGGAAGTCTAACGAATGGCGGTGCCGGGCCGGCGCCCGCTATCTTTACATCTGCGAAGACGGGCTGGTTCACTATTGCACTCAGAGGCGAGGGTGTCCCGGAATTCCGCTGGAGAACTACACGCGGACCGACATGAGACGGGAGTATTTGATGAAGAAGCCCTGCGCTCCATTTTGCTCTATCAGCACGCTTCTGAGGTTGTCCGTTATGGACCACTGGAGGGATCCGCAGTCCGAACCGGAGCCGGCACCCCCGGTACGCGAACAAACGTCAACATCAGCACAGTCATTTTCCGGTCATTCGTAACAGAACGCCCCGGACCCGGCGCGCGATTGCTGTTGCCTGTTCCTCACTCAGGCTTGCATAGACGGGCAACTGCACGACCTTCGCGGCGCCAGATGCCCCCGGCGCCGGAGTCTGAGGGCCAAACAGGGCGGCCTCGGTACAGACGTCCACGTGTTTGGTCTCGACATCGACGCCGCGCTGAATGCACTTTTCGACGACCTTGTCACGGTCGGGTACATAGACGCAGTACTGGTAGTTCACCGAGACGCACTGTGGAGGTGTGGAGGGTGGCTTTACGCCTTCGATGCCCGCAAGAGCTTTCGTGAAGATCTCGGCGTTGCGGCGGCATCGCGCATTCCATTCATCCAAATGGTCGAGTCCAGCGAGGCCCAGCGCAGCCTGCACGTTGCTGAACCGTTCGCAATAGCCCTCTTCCTGCGGACGAAGAGGCCTGACTCGTTCCCACATGTAAATGTCGGGGAGCGAGTGGAATTGCGAGGCAACCCACAACACCGGGAACCCTGTCAAAGTGAAAGCTGCCGGAGACGAGAAGAAGCGTTGAAGCCGACCGACCCGAAGCTTTTTCAATACCCGATCTTCGGAAGGCGGTGGCTCAGCCGCAGAGAAGGCTGCGATGCGCGCGCCAAGCGCGGCGTCGCGAGTGAATGACATGCCGCCACCGAACGCGTTCAAGGGCTTGCCGGATTGAAAACTGAAGAATGCTGCGTCTCCAAAGGTTCCTGCCGGGCGTCCGCGGTAGGTCGCCCCCAATGCGTGCGCACAGTCTTCGATGACTCGAAGATCATGCTTCCTTGCAATCTTTCCAATCGCGTCCATGTCGCAGGTAACGCCGTAGAGATGAGTGGGCACAACCGCGCGGGTCCGCGGCGTAATCGCACGCTCCAGGCATTCCGGATCCAACAGGAAAGTGTTGGGATCGATATCCGCGAAGACCAGCCTCAGCCCCGCAAGGCGGGCCATTTCGGGAACTACCCAGAAGGTCAGCGCGGGAATGACGATTTCTGAGTCCCTTGGTAGGTCGAGAGCCTTGAGGATGTAGTAGAAGGCCATCCGTCCGAGCGATGCAGAGCTCGCATACCCGCCTCCCAAACGGCGGGCGAAGGCCTGTTCGAATTCGGCGATCTGCGGGCCTTCAACCAGATGACCGCTCTTGCGGCATTCCCTGATGATCCTGTCCGTGTCGGGTGCCACTCTCACGCCGTAACGGCAAATTGCAGCGACCATAGTCGTGAAGCTTAGCAGAACCCTGGCCTCGCCTTGTTGGGGCCGAATAATTCTTAACAGGATTTAATAAAGATTTCAGATGAAGACCATCGCAGTTTGACGCCTTGAATCTGTCCGCCGACGCTAAACCATGTTGATTTCCATTTAAGGTGATAGACTCCATCCATACAATTTCCCAACCCAGGAGGATCAATGAACGCCAAAAAAGCTGTGCTGATTGTTTTCACTCTGGTCGTTGCGTTGGCTTTGACGGTTGCCGCACAAGATAAAAAAGATTCCAGCTCAAGCTCAGTCAGCGTGACCGGATGTTTCAACAAAGGTAAGGTTGCGGATCAGTACGTGATTAAGGACGACAAGACAGGCAAGGAGACCACCGTTGTCGGCGATGCGAAGATGCTGGCCGCTCATGCGAACAACCATCAGGTCACTATCACGGGGACCATGGCGAAGGATAAAGGCGCGGACGTTCTGAAGGCGACTGACCTCAAAATGATCGCTGTCTGCAAATAGTCGTCGACAGATACAGACAAATGTCAAAAAGGGCCGCCACTCGTGGCGGCCCTTTGCCTGATCGGGGCCATTCCCTTCCCTACAAAGTAGCGTATCCTTCCGCTGGTCGCCATCGCGCAACGCCGAGCCAATGAAAGTCACCTACGACATGATTCATCGCATTGTCAGCCGGATCCCACGAGGACGGGTCGCGACTTACGGACAGATCGCGGAACTCGCAGGCATTCCAGGTCAGGCGCGCCGCGTGGGCTACGCACTCAGCGCCTTATCTAACAATACTCAGGTTCCCTGGCAGCGCGTCGTCAACGCGAAGGGCGAGATCAGTTTGCGTTCTCACTCGGGTTCGGAGAGCCTTCAGAAGAAGCTGCTCAAGGCCGAAGGCGTTCGGTTCAATGGTGACGGACGGATTTTGATGGACCGTTTCCTGTGGCGGCCAAGGAATTAGCCTATGCTTCGAATCATCTCAGGGGGGCAAACAGGAGCAGATCAGGGGGGGCTGCTTGCCGCACGCGAACTTCGCATTTCTTCGGGTGGAACAGCGCCAAAAGACTGGTGGACTGAGACGGGTTCCGACGAACAACTGCTTCGGAGCTTTGGTCTCGTTGAATGTTCAGAGCCAGGTTACGATGCGCGCACACGAAAGAATGTTCTCGACTCGGATGGAACCGTGCTCTTCGGATCGTACGCCAGCGGTGGCAGCGCCATAACGGCCAGGATCGCCGGCGAGGCGGGAAAACCTTTTTTTCATGTTCCCTTCCCTTCCCATGAAATAAACATCGAGACCACAATGGATGATTTTTACCACTGGCTCGTTCGCTTTCAAATTCGCGTTCTGAATGTCGCAGGAAACCGTGAGTCTCTGAATCCGGGTCTTCAGGAATTCACGAGAAAATTCCTTGTTTCGGCTCTTCGGGAAGGCTTGCCATGACGACAGCGCGCTATCGTGAAGCACTGCTCGACGACGTCCATCGAATCGTCGACTTTCAAATTGCGATGGCTGAAGAGACAGAGCAGATCCGTCTCGATCGCCAGGTGTGCACGCATGGCGTTCAAGCCGTGCTGAGCGATCTGAACCTGGGCTGCTATTACGTTGCCGAGATCGATGGCGTGGTTGTCGCCTCAACTTTGATTACGTATGAGTGGAGTGACTGGCGCAATGGCGTCGTCTGGTGGATTCAGAGCGTCTACGTCGTGCCAGATGCACGCAGGCAGGGAGTCTACGCCGGACTGTACAGGCATCTGCAGAATCGTGCGCGAGAAGATAATCGCGTAAGAGGAATTCGTCTCTACGTGGATCGCCGGAATGGGGCGGCGCAGAATGTCTACGGAAGGCTCGGGATGAATGGAGACCACTATCAGGTCTTTGAGTGGATGAAGACGGAATTTTAAGCGCCAGAGGATCACTCATCCGGCGCTTCGCGCCACCTTCTCCCCGAGGGAGAAGGAATCAATCGCGAAGGAGAGGTCGGGTCAGGCAGGTGGGGCCACCGGCGCCGGGTATGCAGATTTCTCGACCCTCGAATTCCGCAACCGTGCAGCCCTCTCTCTCCAGCCGCGACCGCGTAATGGGATTCCCTGCCACCATCACAACCTGACGCGGCGCCACGGCCAGTACGTTGCAGCCCAGCGTCATGTATTCGTCCTCGAGGATATCGACAAGAGTGACGCCGCGCTCGACAAGCAGTTCATAAAGCGGAACCGGCAACAATTTCCTGTAAACGACGGCAAGATTCGCATCCAGCAGACTGATAAACGACATCAAATGCAACACATCTTCCGGACCTGTCCAGTACGGCAACGGCACAGGAACAACCGTCACATCGAGAGGTTGCAACAACAGGGAAAGCCAATCGATGCCGGCCTGGTTGGTGCGGAATCCCCGCCCAACCAGCAATGTCCGCGAATCGAGCCAGACCATGTCTCCTGCTTCCGCCGTGGCGCCACCTTCGATCGTTCCGAGAATGGGTACGCCCCAACTCTTGAGCGCGTCTTCCATGGCCGGGCCTTCGCCGCGTCGCGCAACTTTCCCAGTTTGCAGAATTACTGCGCCCGCATTTGTGATGAGAACCGGATCGTGAACATTGATGGAGTCCAGATTTGTTCGGGAATCTTCCGGCAGGAAGTCGACACGCGCGCCTGCGGCCTGCAACAACGAAACGAGCCGGCGGTGTTCGTTTGCGGCAACTTCAAGGTTGGGCGGTCGTGTCCAACCCAATCCCTTCCATTCGGCATTGATGGCAGTGACACTACGAAACGCCTGCTCCGGACGTTTGACGATAACCGTCCGGAGCGGACCCACCATGCTCTGGCAACCGAAGGAGGCCACGAGTCTAACGGAACTGACCGCTGTCGATCGTCCGGGAAAGAAGATCCAGGGTTTCGGGTGTACCGACGAACATCCCCGGCGGCATCTTCACGCCAGCAGCCACCATGTTCTGGTAGATGTCGTTGGCTTTGTAGAGATTCAACCCCAGGCCGGCGAGGTATTGAAGCTTGAGACCTCTGTCACGATTGATGATCGCGTTGCTGGTCCAACCCTTCAGGTCTTCTGCCCTTCCGGCAAAGGTTGCGAGCAGGTTCGAGCCGGAATAGAAGCCGATGTCGCGAAGCGACTGGGCAACGGCGGCATACTCCGGACTCTCGAGCTTCTTGTTCATCGCGTCAACGTCGATGACTGTCGGCTCTGCCTGACCCAGCATGACCAGATCGTATCCGCCGTGATTCACGTTATTGACGAAAAGGCTGCCGTTCGGGAAGACCTCAAAGAAGGTCGCAATCTCGCTCTTCGCCGCATCCTCAGTACTTTCGTAAAGCTGAACGAACTGTGTCACTACGCCGCCCGGCGTAAGATGCGCTTTCGCGGCTTCGAAAAACTCCTTCGTGTACAAAGCGCCGGCGCCCTTGACCCATGGATCGAGAGGATCCGACGTGATGCCGTCGAACTTGCGATCCGTGGTCATCAGGTAATGACGTCCGTCGTCGATACGGATCGTGACTTTGGGATTCTCGGCAACTTTGAAATTGTGCTCGCTGAAGTGTTTCGAAACGAACTCCGGCACAAGCGGCTCAATTTCGACAATCGTCTCGTTCTCGAGTTTAGGCTCGATACTGACTGCACCTGCGGTGGCTCCGGCGCCAAATCCGATCACCAGAAAATTTTTCGACTGCTTCGGGACGAGAGTGGTCAAATGGCCCAGCATGCGCTGCAGGCGCATGTCTGCAGGATCGCTAGAGGCCTGAATTTTGCCTGCGTTGTGATAGTTCAGTGTGCCGTCGCTGAGCTTTGAAACGGCCACCAATCCCATTCTTCCCTCGCCGACATAAATCACTTCCGAGCGTCCCGCGCGCACCGGCGAGAATCGGCCGTACGCCACAAAGTCCTTGTTCAATTCCGGAACTGTTACGACGAGAAGCCCGCTGATCACCATGGCCAACAAAACCGTCAGCGCGAAGTTCAGTTTTGCCTTCGGAGATTCGTTACCCGCCGGGGCAAGCGCCAGCATGAGGAGCCCTGAAATAGCAGACACGCCGATGAGACCTTGCTGCGTGTGTTGCATGCCGAACGTGGAGACAAAAGTCAGACTCGCCAGGAGCGCGCCAAAGATCGCGCCAACTGTGTTCGCGGCATAGACGCGGCCCACAACGCTTCCCGCGTCCTGACCGCGACTGGCGACGGCCGCCAGGGCGAGGGGAAAACTCGCTCCCCAGAGGATCGACGCCGGCAGCAGGGCCCACAGGCTCCGGACCATATCCAGCTGGAATTTCGTCAGCATGTCGTACGACAACTGGACGTCGACGGGCCACCACGGCATGGACTGCATTGTTTGATAAGCGGCCCATGCAATCGCGGCGCAGAGCAGCATCTGACACCAACCCAGGGCGATGCGTGGCCTTCGAGTGCTTCGGGCAATGGCGGAACCGACGCTGCTGCCGATGCCAAGACCAAACAGGAACGCAGCAAGAACCAGCGAGAATGTATAAACGGTGGCGCCAAACAACAAGGAGAGGAGCCGAGTCCAGATGACTTCGGAGGAAAGGGCCGCGAAACCCGACAACGCAATCGTCACATACACCGGCCAGACTTCGGTATCTTCTTCCCTGGCGATCCGAACTTCCGTCGTTCCTTCCTCGACGCCCTTGGCCGAATACGGAGTTGCCTTCGCGAGTACGAGGCCGAGAACAGCAACCAGAACGTTGATCGCCACGGCAACAAGGGTGGCGATCACCACATCGTAAACTCGGAGCAGGTAGAAGCCCGCCAACAGACTGCCGGCAACCGCGCCCGCGATGTTTCCGCCATAGAAGAATCCCAGCCAGGAAACGCCTTCCGGAGTTGTCTCTACCCATCGGGAAATCGCTGGAAGCGTCGCGCCCATCAAAAATGTCGGAGGCAACAGGCAAATGCCCGCAAGTATCCCGCGGAGGAGCAGACTCGCCATCCCGCTGCCCGCAATCGAGGTATACAAGCTTCCTACCAGAGGAACGACGAAGAGAATGACCAGCCCAAGCACTCCAATACCGATTTCAAGGAACGCGTAAACCTTGAGCGGATGGTTCAGACGTGAGATCAGTTTGGGAGCGAGAAGACTGCCGACGCACATCCCACCCATGAACGTGCCCAGCAAGATACCGAGGGAAATCGAAGAGGCCCCGATAACAAGTTCCAGAATCTGAAACCATACAATTTCGTAAATCAGAGCGGCGCAGCCACTGCCAATAAACAGAAGAACCAGAAGAGGCAGGTACCGTTGCTGCTTTGAAGCAGATACCGTCTGATCTGCAACCATTTGACTCATATTGATGCACACCCCAGCAGAACCTTGATGTTGATGCGAATTGCGGATAGTACCACACCGTTTCGGGAGGATGCATCAGGGGATGGAGTTGGAGAACACATCACCGTCCAATTTCAAATTTTTGGGGTTATCCTTCTTGTCATCATGAGCAACGCACCAGAGCGCATCGCCATCCCGGACCTTGAAAAAAAGCTTGAGGGCAAGTCCAAACCTGTCGTGATCGACGTTCGCAAGCAGGCGGAGATCGACGAATCGGGAGCGGTGCCCGGAGCCTTGCACATCCCTGTCGAAAAAGTTGGGGAGCGCGTTTCGGAACTACCCAAAGATAAGGAACTTGCGTTCTACTGCGGCGGAGGAGGGCGGGCCTCGCGAGCGGCTCAGAGCGCGTGGGATGCCGGCTTTCGGTCTGTCAGCTACTTTGGATTGAGAGACTGGAAGAAACGGGGACTGCCGACGTCAAAGACGGCGAAGAAATTCTAGAGAGGATAGCCAGGTGTGGAGCGCGACCGCGACACACCCGGGTCGAGGTGCTGTGCTCACCGTTCCCAGCGCGCCGCTTCTTCCAGCAGTGCACGAGCAATTTCGGGTTTGTTGTCCTTTTGATACGCCGGCGCGACGATGAACTCCAACAGGAATGACGAGAGTCTCGGAGTCGCCAGGGCAAGAAGCGCAGTCGAAGCAACGTTCAGCGTTGCGCGCGATTGATCGGTTTGAATCCGCTTCTCGAGATCGTCAAACACAAGACGATACGCTGCAGGAAGATCGGGTCTCTCCTGATGGACCTGTGCCATGATCTGCTTCAGCGTCTCCACTTCATGTGTTCCATAGACAGGGGTGTCGAGATACACAGGACTCTTCGCTGCCCTCGCGACATCCGCAATCACTTGTTCAATGACCGTGGCATCCTCCGCCACCTTGGGGTAGTCAAGCAACTCCGGACGGTCGCCCTCCCCGTGATAATCCTTGTGAGTGGCGTGACTGAAGAAGAGGAACGGTATCTTCCTGCGGGCAAACCCCGCGAAATCACTGCGTGGGCCGATAAGGTCCGCTCCCGCCACGAGCATGTCGGGACGCCTGCGCCGGTCCACGACCTGAGCCAGTTCTCTGGAATATTCAGTACCCAGCACGAAGAGTGTGGACTTCTTGAGATCAAGGAAATGCCGGCCCATGGTGTCGAAAATCACAGCGGCGGAAAGTTGGTCCAGAGGAAAAATCGGATGATCGACATAGAAGTTCGAGCCATTAAGCCCCTGCTCTTCGTCGTCAAACGCGATCGCCACGACAGATACCGGCAAATTCAGAGCCTTCAAGTCGCGCGCCAGTTCGATCAGTATTGCCACACCTGCGGCATTATCGCTGGCTGAGGGAAAGCCGGGTTGCCCGTCGTAATGGGCTCCGATAAGAATGTGCCGTTCCGCTGATCCGAGACGTCCCACAACGTTCCGCCGGTTGTTGCCGAACTCCTGCATCTGAGCGTTAAAACCGGCCTGTTGCAACTGGTTGAACACGTACTGCGCGGCACGCTCGGCGCCGGGTTGTCCTGAGCGCCTTCCCGCAAGGTCCGGACTTGCAAGAAAGTTGACGTGGTCACGGAGTTTGTTGACCGGGATCGCGGCGACAGACAGGAATGCAACAATGAGACAGACGGTCAACAGGTATAGTCGTCGCGGTCTCGTCATTTCTTCCCCACGCACGCCGCATTAAAGCGGAAAGTGACTTTAGAAAGCGAAGAGAACACCCACCGATACTTCGCCGATATTAAGGGTCTGATTTTGAACGCTGAATACCGTATACCCCCGTCCATCGATACGGATCCCAACCGGCCCCGCAGGCAGTATCTTGATTCCTCCGCCGTAGTTCACGGCGAACTTGTTTCCGATATCCGAGGGACCACTACCCCAGGAGATAACGGTTCCCATCCCAACCGTGCCATAAGGCTTCACGACAGGGGTAGGGATCGACACCATTAGATTGCCGTTCAGCAGGATGGATTTGGAATGATCGTCCAGGAATTTGTTTGCATAAGCAAAGGTTTCCTCGTGACCCCACACTTTACCGCGACCGTAACGTAATCCGAGGAGTCCGGAATTGATGGGATCCGTGAGCGTCTGCGTCACCCCTGATGATACGTCGGACAAGTTGACGCTGCCGGGGAATATAACGCCCCCAAAGATCGTCAAATCCCTGTTAGTTTGAGCGAAAGCTGGAACGCAGAGGAGAATGAAGACAGCGAGAAAACGTCCTATGTTTTTCATGGCGCAAATTATAATCCACGGCAAATGGGCCAGATGAGCAGATTCTCCCGAGTCATCGCCACGGTACTGCTGACTCTGATCACTCGCAACGCCTGGTCTCAAGACGATTCACTGACCGAAGCAAGATCGGCCATGTCCCGGGGAGACTACGCTCAGGCCGCCAATCTGCTATCCGCCGCTATTCGGACGCAGCCTTCAGCGGACGCGTATGTGTATCTCGGTATTTCGTACGCGCACATCCGAGAGTGGATGCGAGCGGAAGAGACACTGAAAGAAGGCGCCAGCCGTTATCCCCAGGATCCGCGGTTCCACAACGAACTGGCGGGTGTTTATCTGGCCGCCAACGACCTTGATCGGGCCCGCCAATCCCTTCGGACCGCCCTGGACATCGATCCCGCGAACAAATACGCGCGGGATCTCCTTGCCACAGTGGATATGTCGATGGGAAAGGTCAAGTCTGCGCTGGGAGCATGGAACAAGGACGGACGCCCTCTGGTCGGCGACATCCTGCACAACGGTCACAGCTACTTCGAGAATTGGACCGTCAGAAAGGCTTCTGCCTTCAATAGTGGAGAGAAACTCACCTGGGGAAACTGGAGAACGACCGAAGTACGGCTGCGTGCCACCGACATTTACGCCAACGTTGGCGTTGAGATTGAGCCGACGCCGTCGCCGGACAAGTACACGGCCGTCATTCGTACGGCCCCTAAAGACAATGGCACCGGACAGTTTGTGCTTCCACTTCTGGAGACACTCTTCTTTCAGGATCCGTCCTTCCACCTCTGGAACATCAACAACAGTGCGGTGACGCTTACCGGAAGTTACCGGTTCGCCACAAACCGCCATCGCGGACAGGTGGGCATCCTCGCGCCGCTGCCTTTGCCTGGAATCCTGTTCTTCGAAGCCGTCGGGACGTTTCGTTCCGAGCGGTGGGATCTGGCAGAGTCCGCGGCCGACCCGGCGGTTGATCATCGGTTTTACTTTCAGTCCACCGGTATTCGCGCCGAGATCAAGCACATCCCCCACCACCGGATGGAACTCGGCGTCGGTTATGAGTACAGAAATCGCACTGCGAATGGATCCCAGCCCGGTCTGGCGATCGACAACAGAAACACCGGAAAACTGCTCGCGGAAGCCACCATCCTGCCGTTCGATGGAGCCCTCCAGAGCCGGATTCATGCCGAAGGATTTGCCGCCCGAGAGAAGCTGCTCAGCGATATGAACTACAGCGGGGGGACCGTCGAGTGGAATAACCGCTACCACTTTGACGAAGACGGCAAGAACACGCTCGAGTTGACAGGTAAAGCCGGCACCTCAAGGGGTGATCTACCAGTTGACGACTACTTTGCACTGGGTGTTCGGCAGAACACGGTGAACTTCCTTCGCGGACACAATCAGGTGGACTCCGACGGCCACTTCGGCAGCGGGCCTATGGGCACCAGTTTCGGTCTGGTCAACGTTTCGTTCGACCGCTTGATTCGGCGGCTGCCGTTTTTCAATGTCCTGAATTTCCCCTATGTCGATCTAAAGTGGATCGCCTTCGTGGATACCGCCCGGACATTCGACCGTGCCGATGTTTTCAAGGAAGGAAAGGTACTTGTGGACGTGGGGGGCGGCTTCAAACTGGAGACTCAAAACCGAACGTTCAACCTCACCTACGGCAAAGCTCTTCGGGACGGGGGCGGGACCTTCGCCGCTTACCTGGGCCAGCGCTGGTAACTCTACTGAAACTCCTTCCATCGCGGCTCGCTGAGAATTGCCAGAGAGATGAAGTCCGAATAGCTCCGAATCCCGCCGGGCACGGCATTCGCCTTCAGATGGGCATCCAGCATAGCCGTCTGGACCTTGCTGATAAGCCGAACCTGCTTCGCAAGTAGCCGTTGGTCGATGGCCTGCAGGTCCGCAAGAACTCCGGGATCGAGGCGCTGCTCCCGGGGAAGGTAGAAGTAACGCCACACTTCGAGCCAGCCGCTGTATTGAAAGCGAGGATCGTCCGACGCAACGGTGGCGAGCAGCGCAATCAGATTCGCCTCGCCTTCGTTCGCAATTCCCCGCGCATGGGCGATTTCGTGCGACATGACGAACGGCAACTCGAAGGGAAGCGGACCCCTGGTCACAAGCGGCTCGTGGACAAAGGGGTTGAACATGCCATCGATTCCCGCGCGAACGTACCAGGGCTCCAGAAAAACCGACCGCTTCACCTGGTGCCCTACCGGCCAGTCCGTTCCGTCAATCCTCAAAACGACGCGCTCAACCCGGTCGTAAGCCAGCGCCGAGGCTGACGTCCGGTCTAACGGCATGTGGGCGACTAGCGGCCGGAGTCGATTGAGCTGCTCGAGCGCTGTCGTTTCGAACTGTTCGTACTCCTCCGTCTTCACCAGGCGATTCTCCAGCTGGAGACGTTCGGAAACTACCGGACGGTGATAGTTCAATCCCCAGCCCCAGAAGAACCAGAGGTAGAAGAGGGACACCGCGCCGACCAGCACCCTCCACCTCCGACGCAACAGCACATATATAAGGAGAGCGATACAACCGGGAATCCAGAGATCGAGCCAACTGAACGGAAGCAAATCGGACAGCAGGGCAAATCCACGGGAAATTGTAGGAAATATCCCGCGTGAGTACAGGTTTTCGACCCACTGTCGCGGGAAAATGTCACCCCAGGAGGCCAAAATCGTTACGACCGCGAGTGAAAAAAGAATGCGGGAAAGGGGTACTTTATGCTTGACCCTCTGAATGACCATGGGCTACGATCCCGTCGTTGTCATAAGTTTCTTGCTTTAAGTCCTTCTAAATTAGCTACATAGAATCGTCGCAGCCCCGAAGGATTTTTGGCCCACTGGAAAAACAAATTAGGAGTAACCAATGGCCAGAAAGTTCTACACGTGTATTATTGTTCCCGATGCGAGCCAGCAGCTTCACAAACTCCGTGTCCCCATTCAAGCCCTGTACGTCTTCGCGGCCATAGGTCTTCTATCATTTTTTGTAGCCGTCGGTATGGGATTCCATTACATCGGCATGGCCTCCCGAATTGAGAACCTGCAAACTCTCGAAGCCGAGAACGCGAAGCTCAAGGTGGACACCCGACAGCTCCTCCTTACGACGACCCAGCTCAGTCGACAGGTTGCTGCTCTCGAGAACGAAGCCGAGATCATCACACGGGCCATCCAGGACGACCCACTCTTGAGAAAGCTGGGCGGCGGCCCGGCAGGCGGTTCGACGACCGACGTCCCAACAGCGGATCTGGAAGCCAAGCGCGAGGAAGGAAGCGTCGATAGCCTTCGCACTCGTCTGGACGACCTGGACAAGGAACTTGCTCTGCTCGACGCAAAGACTAAACGCTTCCGCTCCACGCCGACGATTTGGCCTCTCAACGGCCGGATCGGCAGCCATTTCGGCAATCGGCTGGATCCCTTTACCGGTGACGCCGACGTCCACCTGGGAATCGACATCGTTGCCGAGAAAGGTACGCCCGTAAAGGCGACCGCCGACGGCATCGTCCGAATCGCGCAGCGCTGGTCGGAGTACGGGAACCTCGTCGTTCTGGAGCACCCGAATGGGTTCACGACCCGTTACGGGCACCTTTCGGCATTCCAGGTTAGCCAGGGTGACCGCGTTCACAAAAACGACGTCATAGGCTATGTCGGAATGACGGGACGCGCCACTGCCCCCCATCTTCACTATGAAGTTCGTCTGAACGACAAACCGGTCAATCCACGACCGTATTTAAGGTAGGGATGCGCCTCTGGCCCCTCCTTGCCGGGAGGGGGCCAGAGCGGTTCGTGAACCGTCCTCCCCGCAACCGTCTCCCCCGCAATTGAAGTCGCCGGAGTTCTTCGTTACACTCGTGTATGCTCGAAGGTTTGCTTCAGAAGATCGTTGGATCCCGCTCCGACCGAGAAATCAAAAAAATTCAACCCATTGTCGAGGCCATTAACGCCATGGAACCGCGGATTTCCGCTCTGTCGGACGCGGAACTCCAGGCGAAGACGCCGGAATTCAAACAACGGCTACAAAATGGTTCCCCGCTGGACGACATCCTTCCCGAGGCCTTTGCGATAACCCGCGAAGCCGGCAAGCGCATTCTGAACATGCGGCACTTCGACGTGCAGCTGATCGGGGGATCTGTGCTGCACCAGGGCAAGATCTCCGAGATGAAGACCGGTGAAGGAAAAACGTTGGTCGCCACGTTGCCGGCCTATCTGAATGCCCTGCAAGGCAAGGGTGTACACGTCGTGACAGTGAACGACTACCTTGCGCGCCGCGACGCCGAGTGGATGGGACGCCTCTACAAGTTTCTTGGTCTCACCGTGGGCGTTATTCGCCACGGGCTCAATGACAGTGAGCGTCATGAGTCCTATCACTCCGACATTACGTACGGAACCAACAACGAGTTCGGCTTCGATTATCTGCGAGACAACATGAAGTTCGACCTGGCGGCGTGCGTCCAGCGCGAGCATCAATACGCCATCGTCGACGAAGTGGACTCCATCCTGATCGACGAAGCCCGAACGCCGCTGATCATCTCCGGTCCCAGCGAAGAATCCACAGACAAGTACTACCGCATCGACAAGATCATTCCCAGGCTGCGTCGCGATATCGACTACCAGGTTGACGAGAAGCACCGAACCGCAACATTGACGGAAGAAGGCGTCGCTCGAGCAGAAGACCTTCTCGGGGTTGAGAACCTCTACGACCCGGGTAACATGGAGATCCTCCATCACGTTAACCAGGGCTTGAGGGCGCACACGCTCTACAAGCGCGACGGCGAGTATGTGGTGAAGGATGGCGAAGTCATCATCGTCGATGAGTTCACGGGGCGGTTAATGCCGGGACGACGTTGGAGCGACGGACTGCACCAGGCGGTTGAAGCCAAGGAAGGATTGAGGATCCAGCAGGAAAACCAGACCCTCGCCACGATCACGTTCCAGAACTACTTCCGCATGTACAAGAAGCTCGCGGGAATGACCGGAACGGCCGAAACCGAAGCCGAAGAATTCGGCAAAATCTACAAACTGGATGTCCTTCCGATCCCGACCAACCGAACCCTGCGCCGTATTGAAAACTCCGATGTGATCTATCGAACCGAGCGGGAGAAGTTCGAAGCCGTGGTGAAAGAGATCCGGCAATGCAATGAGAAGGGCCAACCGGTGCTCGTTGGCACGATCACGATCGACAGATCGGAAAAACTCAGCTCAATGCTCAAGCGCGCCGGCATCAAGCATGTGGTGCTGAACGCGAAATACCACGAGAAAGAAGCGGAGATCGTCGCGCAGGCTGGGCGGAAGGGCGCCGTCACCATCGCGACCAACATGGCGGGCCGCGGAACAGACATTCTCCTCGGCGGCAATCCGGACTTTCTTGCCCGCGACATTCTTCGCCGCCGTGAAATCGACCCGGCTCAGGCGACGCCCGAACAGTGGCGGGAGGCAGTCGCCCAGGTGAAACCCGAAATCGACAAAGAGCATGAGGAAGTCGTCTCTGCCGGCGGCCTGCACATCATCGGCACGGAGCGTCACGAAGCCCGCCGCATCGACAACCAGCTCCGCGGCCGCTCAGGACGCCAGGGCGATCCAGGCTCGTCGCGCTTCTATGTTTCCCTCGAAGACGATCTGATGCGGATCTTCGCGGCCGATCGAATTTCCGGGATCATGCAACGATTGGGAATGGAAGAAGGCGTCCCGATCGAGTCGCGCCTCGTCTCCAGGCAGATTGAAGGCGCTCAGAAGCGCGTGGAAGGTCAGAATTTCGGTTACCGCAAACACGTGCTCGAATACGACGACGTCATGAACAAACAGCGCGAGGCTGTATATGGCCTGCGTCGCCAGCTTCTGGTGGGTCAGGACCAGAAGGACTATCTGATGGGCCTCGCGGACGACATTATGGCCGGCATCGTCCAGCAGCATGCCAGCGAAGATGTCAATCCCAGCGAATGGGATGTCGAGGCTCTCGCACGAAGCGTAGGCCAACAGTTCGGCTTCGACATGCGCGAGGAGGGGATCGATACCGGGGCCTTGAGTTCCAAAGAGCTCGAAGACGCGCTCGTCGAAAAGGCGCATGAAAAATACAACGAGAAGGAAGCCATCATCAGCGCTCCAGCCATGCGGTTTCACGAGCGCATGATCATGCTCCAGATTGTAGATTCGCACTGGAAAGATCACCTTCTCGCAATGGACCACTTGAAGGAAGGCATCGGCCTCCGCGGCTATGGTCAGCGCGACCCGCTCGTGGAGTACAAGAAGGAATCCTTCGGTCTATTTGAAGACCTGATGTCGCGAATCGAGGAAGATACGATTCGCTTCCTGTTCCTCCTGCAGCCGGTAAATGAAGAGAAGCAGGCTGAAGAAATGGAGCGCAGGCAAAAACGACAGCAGATGATG
>Ga0207641_10001393_pt1 | contig 23812 bp, 18 predicted proteins | sample KBSSwiS62_FD_184306 | JGI IMG/M metagenome (GOLD analysis project Ga0207641, IMG submission 184306) | Switchgrass rhizosphere microbial communities from Kellogg Biological Station, Michigan, USA - KBS Switchgrass S6-2 (SPAdes) (version 2) | ecosystem: Host-associated > Plants > Roots >... | reverse complement strand
ACATCAAAGGATACAACCAGTTTGTCAACTTTTTTAGCTGTTGTTGTTTCTTTTTCTTTACCACCATTCTTTTCGTTCAAAGGAATGATTGAGATGTTGCTTGCGCTGAAAGTAGAACCAACATCAACTGTTTGTTCTAACACTTTCTTCTCTGCCTGTGTAGTATTCAGGTTTGCCTGTAAAGTATCTTTTTCAACGATAAGCTGGGTTTTTTCAGTTGTCAAAGTCTGATTTTCACCTGTCAACCTTGCATTTTCAGCCTGAAGAGTTTCGATCTGTGTATTAAGTTCATCGATCAATGTTTTTGCTCTTGCAAGTTCTGATTGCGTAGCGTTCTTCTTTTTCAGAATGCTGTTGATCTCAACTTTTAATTTTGTGATCTCAGTTTGTTTGCCGGTCAATTTACCTGAAAGGTCATTATTAGCAACGGTAACTGAGTCATACTTATCAAGTGTGAACTTGTAAAGATTTTCTAGTGAATCACGTTGACTCATGTAATGAACACCTTCCTCAGTTTTTGAAAGGAAGTCTTTGTCTGACCTGTTTATTTTCATTAGAAAATAAGCCCATGAACCAAGCAGGGCCACTGCAAGCAGGCCGATAACGATGTTTTTTGAGTTGCTGCTTCTCTGCGGTGTTGTTGTAGGCGAAGCAGATGGATAATTTGTGTTTGTCATTTTTATTTGAATTTTACAGTTTCAAAATAATTGGAATCGCTCAAAATAGGAAACATTAGTTATTAAGTTATTAACAGAATCCCCAATTTTGTGTCACACCTCATTAAAGAAAAACCATGCCAAAAAACAAAAAAAAATTAACGCCTGATGTCAACAAATATTAGTGATTTGCTTTATTAAACCTTGTAATTTAGCGCCTTATGTCTCATGAAAAGATAATTGCTGAGTGGAAAAAAAAAGTTTTCAAGCCTTTTTACTGGTTGGAAGGTGAGGAGGAATACTTTATTGACAAGGTTATGAACTATGCCGAGAATAATATTCTAAGCGAGTCGGAGACCGGGTTTAACCTCACGGTCTTTTACGGCAAGGATGCAGCCTGGCCCGATGTAATAAATGCATGCCGTCGCTATCCGATGTTTTCCGAACGACAGGTAGTATTATTAAAAGAGGGACAACAAATGCGGGACATTGAAAAACTTGAGTCATATATAGAAAACCCGTTGGACTCAACTATTCTTGTTGTCTCCTACAAAGAAAAAAAGATTGATGGCCGAACAAAACTTGCAAAACTTATAAAAGACCGGGGTGTTCTGCTTTCAACCAAGAAAATCTATGAAAACCAGCTTCCGCAATGGACTGAAGAGATCGTACATGAACATGGATATGAAATTTCCAGGAAAGCCCTCATGTTGTTGGTTGATCATATCGGGAATGACCTGAACAGGATCGAAAATGAAATAGAGAAGATATTGGTCAATCTTGGTAAAAGAAAAACGATCAATGAAGACGATATTGAAGAATTTATCGGTATAAGTAAAGAGTTTAATGTTTTTGAATTTCAAAATGCTTTAGCCAACAAAGACCTGCCGGGATGTGTTCGTATCGTCCAGTATTTCGAAGCAAATACTAAGGCTGCACCAATTCAATTGATCTTTCCATCACTCTATTCATTTTTCAGTAAACTATATATGATACATGGGTTAAACAGTCGTGATGAGAAAACAGTGGCTGCATCGATCGGTGTAAACCCATTTTTTATAAAGGACTATTTAAAGGCTGTAAAAGTTTACAGCTTTCCTCAAGTAGAAAAAGCTATTTTATTATTGCATCAGTATAATTTAAGATCAGTAGGCGTCTCAGATATTGGTACAGAAGACGCATCACTTTTAAAAGAGATGGTATTTAAAATAATTGCGGCCTGATCATCTTTAACAAGGTTAAAAAACTGTTCCTTTGTATTGTTTAAACTTCGCGAAGCAAAATTTTATTTATGAAAAAAATTAGTTGGATCGCTGGTCTTGTTGTGCTGGTTGTCTTTTCCGGATGTTTTGATACTGTCGAGGAGGTTACTGTTGCTGAAAATGGTAGTGGGACATTTAGTTCTAGCCTTGATATGGGAAAATTGCTGGGTCTGGCAAAAACTATGGGCAGTGGGAAAGATGAAATGAAAGATTTTGACAAGTTGAAAATGGATACTGTTATTAATTTAAAAGACGTTCAGGACAGCATGAAAAAATTAAATGCTGCTGAAAAAAAAATAGCCGCAACCGGCACTCTAAAGATCCAGGTAGATGCAAAGGAGGATAAAATGAATTTTACATTCACCTTTCCTTTTTCAAAAGCTTCTGAGATCGCCGGAATTCAAGGTGTTTTGAAAAGAGCTAGACAAGATATCCTTGATGATATAATGCAACATGTCATGGGCGGGGAAGCCGGAAAAGATGAAGCATTACTAGGGAATGAAGATGGAAATGAAAATAAAGATGAAATGGGAGCAAATATTGATGAATATTATACGTCAGTTTATGAAAAAGGCAAGTTTACCCGCAAGCTCAATAAAGAAAAATATGCACATGTAGAAGATGATAAATCGTTGAAGTCTTTACAAGAAATGGCTCAATTGGGAATGGCCATCAATATGAAAACAGTTATTAATCTTCCTAAACCAGCAAAAAAAGCCGAAGGCAAAGGGTTGAAACTTTCGGACGACAAAAAGAAAATAACAATGGAAGGAACACTTGATGATTTTTTTGAAGATGCTTCTTATTTTGAATACAATATTGAATACTAACTGAAAGCCTCCTATCGGAGGCTTTTTCATAATACTTGCAGGCTATCAATCTTATCCTGGTCAATTTGCTTTACAAGATCTTCCAGCGTATTAAATTTTATTTCTGCTCTTAAGAATTTTTTTACATAAACCCGCATTGTTTTCCCATAGATGTCTTTATTGAAATCAAAGACATTTACTTCTATCACTCTATGTTTCCCATCGACAGTAGGACGAAAGCCAATGCTCATCATCCCTTTGTATTGTGAATCTTCAAAAGGAAAAGAATTGACCTCATCAATTACCGCTTCTTCATTTTGTACTTGTCTTTTAATGCTTACATATACTGCATAAATTCCATCTCCGGGCATTATCTTTTCAGAATCATGAACTTTTAAATTCGCGGTCGGGTATCGCAATTGCCTTCCTAATTTATTTCCATGAACAACTTCGCCTTCAAAAAAGAATGAATAGCCAAGAAGTTTATTTGCCATTTCAATATCGTTATGAAGAACTGCTTCACGAATATTGGTTGAGCTGATAGCGATCTCTTCTAAAATATGCTTGGAAATTTCTTTTATTTTAAATCCAAATTGTGGCGCCATTTTTTCCAGCAGTTTATAATCACCCAATCGTTCCCGTCCAAAACGATGATCATAACCAATAATAACAGTGTCAGGATGAAATTTTTCAAAAAGAAAATCCCGGATATATTCTTCAGCCGGTTGATTGGCAAACGCATCGGTAAAAGGAACAATAACAAGATGATCAATGCCAAGCCCTGCTAGCACTTCAATTTTTTCTTCCAACGTGTTTATTAATCGTACCCCAAGTATTGCGGAAGAAATAACTTTCCGGGGATGTGGATGAAAAGTGATGATAACAGATTCACCATTTACTTTTATGGTTTCGACCTTTAACTTATTTATGATCTGCCTATGACCGACATGAACCCCATCAAAAGTTCCAATTGTGACTACTGCATTGTGAAAAAGCGGTAGATTATCAATATCCCTGTGTACCTGCATAGATGCAAAATAAATGTTCAATGTTCAATTAGCAATACTCTTTGTTCAAGTATTTTTGCGGCTCAACACAATTCATGAGTCTATATTCAAAAAGAGGAGTTTCAGCGCAGAAGGAAGAAGTTCATGCTGCTACCAAAAACCTGGATAAAGGACTTTATCCAAAAGCGTTTTGCAAAATTTATCCCGATGTTCTTTGTGGCGATGATCAATGGGTAAACGTTATGCATGCTGATGGCGCCGGTACAAAATCCATTCTTGCTTATTTGTATTGGAAAGAAACAGGCGATGTTTCAGTTTGGAAAGGAATCGCACAGGATGCGATCGTAATGAATCTTGACGACCTTCTTTGTGTTGGTATTTATGATAATTTACTTTTTTCTTCTACCATTGACAGAAATAAAAATGTGATCCCCGCTGAAGTACTGGAAGCAGTAATAACAGGCACACAGGAGTTTTTTGATAAGATGAAAAGTTTTGGTGTAAATATTACTTACATGGGTGGCGAGACTGCTGATGTAGGTGATGTGGTAAGGACAATAGCAGTGAATGGTACAATGACGTCCAGATGGCCTAAATCAAAACTTATTACCAATGAAAAAATAAAACCCAGCAATGTTATTGTTGGCTTAGCAGGTTTTGGAAAAGCTGAGTATGAAAACACATACAATAGCGGAATAGCAAGCAATGGACTTACCAGTGCAAGACATGATATGCTTCAAAAAAAATATGCGGACAATTATCGTGAATCATTTGATAATTCGCTGGACGATTCAGTTGTTTATATCGGTCCTCACAGACTCAGGGAAAATATTCAATATTCTTTACGTAATGAGCAATTATCAGCTACCGTTGGAGAATTGCTCTTAAGCCCTACAAGAACTTTTGCACCTATTCTAAAAGAATTATTGGAGGATCATTTTGAAAAGATAAATGGCCTGATCCATTGCAGTGGTGGTGGTCAAACCAAATGTTTGAAATATATTCCGAATAATGTTCGGGTCGTAAAAGATAATTTATTTGAACCACCGGTAATTTTTAAATTGATACAACAAGCAAGCAAATCTGATGATAGAGAAATGTACCAGGTTTTTAATATGGGTACAAGGTTAGAAATTTACACAAATGATAAAGATGCTACAACGATCATCTCCATTGCAAAAAAGTTTGGTGTGGATGCACAGGTTATCGGAAGGGTAGAGGAAAGTGGGAAAAAAGAGTTGGTGATAAAATTACCCAACGATTCAACCATAGGTTTTTAAATTATTCTTCGGCAATTACAAATGTTATTGGTTGTTTTCTATAGGATGTAACCGTGCATCCGTTTTGCATAGCAGGTATCCAGTTTGGAGATCTTTTCATAACCCTTAACACTTCGTCTTCCATACCATGTCCATGATTTGTAAGAGTATTCAGATCACTAATACTTCCATCCTTATGAACTATAAATTGTACAATTACGGTGTATATGCCTGGGTTAGCACCGCTGTCAATCGGCACAATTGATTTTAAATTATTTTGTAAAAATTCCCTCCATCCGTTTACTCCTCCCGGAAAACTAGCCTCTATTTCTACTTTTTCAAAAAATTTATCGTCTCCTGTTTTTTTTGAGTCAATTTTAATTACACTTTCTCCTTTTGTAGTTATTTCAATTACACCATTCTTTGCCATAGCTCCAAATTCTGCAATGGCATTTTCATTTTTGTCATTTAATATCTTGATACTTTCAATCTTATCCACAGATACCACGGTTTCCGTTTTACTGAAACTAAGATCGGGTCTTGGTTTACCATCAATAACAATTAAGGGCTCAACTTTTTTTGGTTTGGTTGTATCGGCAAGCCAGACTTCCTTAACTGATATTTCAGATTTGTCTTTCTTGACATCAGGTTTTGAGCTTTTAGAATCATCGGTAATTATTTCGATTACACCGTCTTTTCCCTTTTCACCATATTTTCCTTCGCCATACTTGTCAACATGAACCTCAATGCTTCCATGCCACTTTTTAAGGAAAATAGTTGAGTCTATATTTTTTAATCCCCTTTGCGGTTGAATAACACCATCTATAACAACAAGGTACTTATCATATTCTTTGACCCGATCACCAAAGGGTCTCGTTGTGTCAGCGTTGTTTTTGCTTATCAATGATTGCAACCTGGCATTTTCCAATTCCTGTTGATCTTTTTGCGAGGTTTGATAGCTAAATGCGAACAAGAAAATGATAATGGCTCCCACAGGTAATACCATCAGCTTTCTGAGGTATTTGTAGCTGGGTTTTGTTGATGTGGTGATCATGGCTATACGTCTTTTTATCTGGTTATGAAAAAATGGATTGACCAAATGATTATTTGTATTTAATGCCTGCATCAACAACAGTTCAGCATATTGCCAGTTATTATTTTCTTTTATGGCAAATTCATCTGCGAGAAATTCATGAATTGCTTTTAGTTCTCTTTTTATCAAATGGAAAAAGGGGTTGATCCAGAATATGACCGTAAGAAGCTCAACGAAAATAATATCCCAGCTATGCTTTTGCTGAATATGAAATAACTCATGCCTGAATATTTGCTCACCTTTTTCAGAATGAAGTTCGATCTTCCGGTTCCAGAAAAGCCAGCAGAAAAAAGAAAAAGGTGTGCCGGGCTCATCCGTGTTTACAAATCTTATTTTATGAAGCCGCTCTGAAGTATTTTTTCTGATGAGTGACCTTATCCTATTTAATGAAAATAAAATCCGGATCAGGAAAACAGCAAGCATAATAGAATAAAACAGATATAATCCATTTTGAAACGTAAACCATGTTTCGGATGTCGAAATTATTTTTTCATCGTAGTAAGCAGGCGAGGAGATCACATGAAGCGTCTGTAGCATTACTGAAGATTCAGATTGTTGGGCGGAAAAATAAACCGGGATATTTAAGAATGGAATAAGCGTACCGATCAAAACAGCCATCAATAAATAAAATCGGTTATAGCGATGAAACTTTTTATTTTTAAGAGCGAAATGATAATACCCATACAATAATCCGGAGGCTGCAATTACCTGGAGCAGATAAAAAAGAATTTGATTCATTTCTTTTGATTTTGCTGTTTTTTAATTTGTGCCAACAAGTTTTCTAATTCTTCTATGGAAATATTATTCTCTTTAACCATAAAAGAGACCACGTTACTGAATGATCCTTCAAAATATCCTTTCACCATTTGTTTCATGGTTCGTTTTGAATATTCATCCTTGCCTACAATAGGTGAATATTCATGGTGCCGGCCCAAAACGATAATGCTGACGAATTCTTTATCTACAAGAATTTTTAGAAGTGTAGCCACAGTATTTTGATGTGGCTTCGGTGCAGGCATCGCATCAATTATCTCTCGCAAAAAGCCTTTTTCAAGTTTCCATAATACCTGCATCACTTGTTCTTCCGCTTTGGTCAAAACTTTCATTTTAAAAAATTTGATATAGCTAAGCTATAACTAAACTTTTAGTTTAGCAACTAAATTTTTAGTTTTGGGAAAAAATTTCAGATTGTCTTGCTTTGTTTAACTTATTTTGCAGCAAATCCGTTTTGATGGCAGATAACATAATTGACCTAAGGCATGTAAATATTTACCAGAGTGGAAGCCCGATCTTACAAGATGTAAATTTAACGGTAAGAAAAGGCGAGTTTGTTTATCTCGTGGGAAAAACTGGTACCGGTAAATCAAGTTTATTAAAAACAATGTATGGTGAATTGCCATTGACTGAGGGCGAAGGCACCGTGAATGGTTTTGATCTGAGAAAACTGGATTGGAAAAAAGTTCCTTATCTGCGCCGCACACTTGGTGTAGTATTCCAGGATTTTCAACTATTAACTGATAGAAATGTGAATGAGAACCTGCGTTTTGTTCTTACAGCTACTGGGTGGACGGATAGAAAATTGATGGATGAAAAAATATCAGACGTATTGGATAAAGTAGGGATAAGGGCCAAAGGTTTTAAAATGCCTTTTGAACTGAGCGGTGGCGAACAACAAAGAGTGGATGTAGCAAGAGCTTTACTCAATTCTCCGAAACTAATATTAGCAGATGAGCCAACAGGAAATCTTGACCCTGAAACATCTGATGAGATCATGAGCCTTTTATTTCATATCGCAAAAGATTTTGGCACTACCGTCGTAATGGCAACACATGATTATATCGTAGTACAAAAATTTCCGGCACGAATGATAAGAACTGAAAGAGGAAGAATGATTGACAACGCTACCATATCAATCGAATAAGCTGTTGAGCATTTGCTTTATTGTTAAAAATTTTTCCCAATAATTTTTTTCTAAGATTGATCTCCTCTTCGCCAAAAGGGTGATGATAGAGCTGAGTTATAATTGATGCGATGGCATGGCTTGTTGTACCAATATGACAAGCATCTTCTAACCCTGAACCTTCAACAGCTTCATCATTCACTACACAATGTCGGCCATTATAAAGTGCATTGATCAATTTTAGTTTGATTCCTGTTTTATTAAAAGAAGGTAATACATGAATTTGTGCTTTGGCGATTAGATCGTCCAGCTCAGCATCTGAAGGGTTGCTAACGACACGTACGTTCTTATTTTTTTGAGCCTTTCTAATTAATCGTTTCGATGGATCTTTCCCTGCGATAATAAATGAAATTTTTGCCAATGAAAACACCTTTTCAAGCAACCACAGCGCTGCTTTTTCATTTTCAGCTACCGATAAATTACCATGATAAAGACAATAGGTACCAATACCTTCAAGGCTTTTTACCTGCGTATATGGAATAAATACCGGCAAGTATGTTGTTAAACGTTTATCCAGCTCATCCCTGTAAAAAATTGCATCATTATTAGATACGGCTATCACGGGTACTTCTTCCGGAAGCTTTCTTTCGTATTGTCGCAGGAACATGCTTTCATTTAAAAAATAGATCTTTTTAAAAAGATTCTTTTCGCTTTGAAATAATTGGCTGTAATAAAAGAATTCAACATTATGCAGTCGCAAAAATATTTTCCTATCGGTAAGAAGCAATGGTCTTAAAAAAGCGGTGCAATGAATTCCTTCCATTAAAATCGGATGATCATCTTTTAGCAGTTTCTCAAGTAATAGTGGATTTTCTCTCGATTTTACTATATAAGGTTTGGTGAGAGATATACTTTTCCATTTCGGTAACCTTTCATAATAATTTACTTCTTCGCAGTATTTATTTAATTCATCTTGCCGACCTCTTCCATATTCAAAACAATGAAGTTTGATCTTAACGCCTTCTTCGTGCAATGCCTTGATCTTATAGAAAAGATCTACCACGCCTCCGTAATCAGCAGGCCATGGCACATCGTGACAAATAATATGAAGCGTCTTATCGTTATTCATTGAACATTTCCTTGTAGATATTCAGCAAGCTATCTTTTTCATTTTGCCAATTCAATTCTTGCCTTGCAACAAAACAGTTTTGCTTAAGCTGTAAATAAAGTTCTTTATTAGTGATCAGCATGTTTATTGCCTTAGCAATAGTTTCCGGTTCAAGATCATCAATTAACTCCGCAATTTTAAATTGATCATTTATCTTTTTGTATTCGGGATAATTCATTGTTACCTGCGGTATACCTGCATGAATGTAATCAAAGAATTTATTGGAAAGTGATAAGTATTGATTCAATCCTGTTCTTTCAAATGGATTAACAGCAATATAGGCTTGTGCTGTTCTCTTTTTTAATTCTTCCGGCGGAAGCATTCCAAAAAAGTTCACTTTTCCTGATAGATCATTTGCCTGGACTACTGATCTCATTTCTTCCATAAAATTTCCATTCCCACAAACCCAAAGCATGGCATTTAAATTTTTCATTGCTAAAGCAAGCTTATCAAGCCCACGGCCTTTATTCACTGCTCCCTGGTAAAGAATAGCATCTTCTGATCTTATTTGTGAATTCGATTCAACAAGCAGTGGCACATTACGGATCACTTTATAGTTAGCATTGTAATTCTCCCTGAACGCTTCTGCAAGGCTATCACAAACAGTGTATCCATTTTTGAATTTCGGGATCATTTTTTTTTCGATGCTGTACCAGAAACGATAAATATTTGGACGACTCACTACTTCATCTAATTGTGAAAAATATTCGTGGGCATCATATATTCTTTTTACTCCCTTTAATTTAGAAATATAATAGCAAGGGAGAATAGTGTCCAAGTCGATAGCGCAAATGCAATCCATCTTGGTAAAAAGAAGAAAGAAAAACAGCCGGATATTGAATTCGCTATAAAATAGCTTTCCTTTATTAAACCAGCATTTAAGTAATTGTTGCCTGTAATTTTTCTTTGTAAGTGGGAGAGAGGTTTTTAATTTTCTTCCAACCAACAACACATCATAGCCAGCACTTGCAAGTGTACCACAAATGCGTTGCATTCGCTGGTCATAGTTAAGATCATTTGTAACTGTAAAAATTATTTTCTTCACCTATATCAAATATAAAAGAAAAAATCCCGTCTTACCTGAGGCGAGACGGGACTACAATATAAGTGAAAAGTTATTTACTGCATGCCATCACCACCTGTATTCATACTTTCTCTTTCTCCTTTCAGGTTTTTGCGTTTAAAAAGATTCGGATCAAACTTTCCAAATCTCCAGTTGAAATTCAAACGAAACAGATGTGGATCACGTTGACGATATACATCCTGTATGAAATATTGTGACTCTGAATGTGTATAAGAACGACGGGTTCCGAAAACATCACTCACATTAAGTGAAATAGATGCCGCTTTGTTCTTTAAAAACTCATATTTAAGACCCATATCGGCATAATAATTTGAGCGAACATATCCATTTGCTGATGATGAAGGGCCACCAAACATCATCCCCATGCCACCACCGCCGCCGCCACTGCCTCCAGGAGGGAGTACTGTTTTAGAATTATATACTGCCGTTAACTGGAAAGAAAAATTCTTAGGCAGTTTGAAAGTATTGTTCACTTTTCCAAACCAACTCGCAAACTGATCTTGCTCCGGTTGCGCCGGATCATCAATATTGATCTTTGAAGTATATAAATTAAGGTTAGAAGTAAGATCCCACCATTTGGCTATTTTATTCTTCATTGTGAGCTCCAGGCCCGTTACATAACTGGAGTTTGCATTGATGAAAGTAGTAAGCACATAATCTTTCCCATTTACCGGGTTATTAAATTTCTGTTGGTAGCTGGTGATCAGGTTGTCTGTATGCTTATAATAAAGGGAAGCAAGAAAATTATCCTTGTTCTTAAATATCTTCTGGTAAGATAGCTCGAATGAATTTGTAAACTCGGGTTCAAGATCTGGGTTACCTTTTCTCAGGTTAAGAAAATCTGACGAATCAGTAAATGGAGATAGTTGGAAAAAGTTTGGACGGTTGATCCTTCTTGTATAATTCAGTTGTAATTCCTGCTCTTTTTTCAACTTTTGACTTAGGAAAACACTTGGGAAAAAGCTAAGCGGAAAAGAATTGCTGAACGTTTCATGTGTTTTCATTAATTCACCATCATAGCCTGAGCTTTCAACTCTTAGTCCAAGTTGGTATCCGAAAGATTTCAATTGGTTTGTATATGTTGTATAAGCGGCCAAAACATGATCTTCGCTATTATAATCGATCTGTGATTGCTGTTGAAGAGTTGGCTCACCAGTAACCGGATCAACATAATAAAATGCACTTGTGCTGTTTGCTTTATTGAAAGCACCTCTTATACCCATCTCTATCTTTGATTTGTCAGTAATGGGGTTGACAAAATCTGTTTGTACTATTATACTTTGACCAGTGCCGGAAGTATTTTGTTGCTGACCAAATTGACCAACAAGAGTGTTTGCAGGATAATCGTAATAATCAGTTCTAAGAAGAGTTTCATTGATATTTGTCCTCTTATTATATGTAGCATCTGCCGTCCACTCTCTCCCTGCTTTAGGAAAATTATGTTTGAAACTTAATTGAGCGCCTCTGAATTTGAAAGTACCTTCTGAATTTGTAAGCCTTTCGAGATAAGAAGTTTTCTTCACTGTGTAAAGGGAGTCTACCAACAATTTACTAATTGATTCCGGGTGGAATATACCATTACCAATATTCGAGCTGACTGAAAGAGTGTTCCTGTTATCAATAAAATAATCAAGGCCAGCTCTGAAAAATTTAAAATTACCAACCATCTCACTATTATCATCCTGGTGCATATAAGTGTTTGGCTGATCAAGAATATTATACCTGTCGGTATAACCGGTGCTGATTGATTTACGTTGATTATAATTGGCACTTCCGAAAACATTTATTTTATTTTGACGAAGGCTAAAATCACCACCTAAACCAATTTTTGCTCTTGAATCAATACTTGAACGAAGACTACCATTGTAACCAACTTTTTTATTTTTCTTTAAAACAATGTTTAAAATCCCGGATGTACCACCAGATGCGTCATACTTTGCGGAAGGGTTAGTAATAATTTCAACTGATTCTATTGCATCAGCAGGGATTTGCTCAAGTTGCATAGTAGTTGGACGCCCATCGACGAAGATCTGAGGTGTATTATTACGAAGTGTAACATTGCCATCCAGATCAACTGAAAGAGAAGGAACGTTTTTCATAACATCAACCGCAGTACCACCTGCAGCTATCACATCTTTCTCTACATTATATACTTTTCTGTCAATGCCTAATTGAAATTGTGGTTTGGAAGAAACCACAGTCACATTACCGAGCACCTGCGCATCCACTTCCACCTTTATATTACCAAGATCTTTATCAATTGCATTCAACATGGCACTCATATCACCGCCTTGCATTTTTAATTCAAAGCTGACATTTTGCTCCAATGGTTTAAATCCAATACCAGTGATTTTTAATTTTGATTGTCCGAAAAGAGGAATATTTTCCAAAGCAAATTCGCCGTTAGCTTTTGTAAGCATTCCGGCGATGATCACATCTTTTCTTTTTTTGGTGGCTGTATCAAAACGGCTTTGGATCAACTGGATTGAAGCAGCATCAACCGGCTTACCGGATTGAGATTCTACAACTTTTCCATACATACGGCCATTCATTTGTTGGCCATTTCCTGCACCACCGGGTCTTTGCATTGGATTTTGAGCAAATAAGCAAAAGCTGGTAAGGTTTAATAAAAAAACAAGAACTAACTTATTCATTATACGAGTTTTGGGATTAGACGTGCAAAGGTCATTTAACCTTCTCAAAATGTCATTTATAAATGACAAAAGGCTTAAAGAGAATCATAAAAGGAAAATGTTCGGGATATTAACCTTAATTAACTATTTAGGCAAAAAATAGGTGATCAATACCTGCACAATACCTATAATAAAACCAATGACCCCACCAAGAATTTCAACAAACCTGAACTCTTTGCTCATTATCTGGTATAGAATATCCTCCAACTTATCAGTTGAAAACGCAGAAACCTTTTCAATAACTATTTTTTCCAGGTCAAGTTCTTCCTGCAAATGACCGGTATAGCTTTTCATTATCTGCGGAAAAAGAGTTTCCAATTCCTGCATAAAAATCTTTTTCAGCGACTTGATGGTTTTATTGCCAATGAATAAACTCAGAAAGGGCATTTCATCACTCAGTTTATTCTTTAGAAAATTATCAACATGTGCCCCGATCAGGGGCATAAGTTTTTCTAAATTTTGAGGACTGGCTATTTTTTGTTCTATGTCTTCAAATGATAGGAACTCTGCGCTTATCATTTTGCCTAGTTTCTCGGCAAATATTTTCTGTCTTTTGGGGAAAATTCCATGAAATGTAATTCCAAGAATCCGTTTTGGCTCTTTCGGATGAAAAAGCATTTTGATTGCGACCCAGTTTGTAAACCATCCAATGAAGGCAGAAATTATTGGAATTGCAAGAAGTTGGATCAGCAACGAATAATTCATGAATAAGTTTAGACAAAGAAACATAAACATCATACCGGCCCAAAATCTCATTTTGCATGCAATGGCTAATTATTTACTTTTGCTGTCGTTTAAAATGGTAGCCATAGCTCAGCTGGTTAGAGCATCAGATTGTGGTTCTGAGGGTCGTGGGTTCGAACCCCATTGGTTACCCAAAAAACAAAAAACCTCCTGTTTACAGGAGGTTTTTTGTTTTCATTCTATTCACCATTCATCAAAAAGCTCTGTTAAAAGGAATTAGGGGTAAGAAAACCCATGTTTTTGCGTTATTTTTACGACAATTAAATCGCTGATAAAATTTAATAATGATAAAGCTGATAAATTATATGACAAACCTTAAAAGATTACCTATCCTAATCATTATCCTGCTGATCGCAGGCGTGTTTTTTGCCGGCTCTGTGAAAAAAGAAGTTGATCCTCCCGGTAAGTATGAAAAGATCCTTCACAATGTCACAGACATGCTGAAGGAAGCTCATTATAGCCCCAAGCTTATTGATGACAGCTTTTCTAAAAAAATATTTTATAAATATTTCGAGGTCATCGATCCTAACAAAAATATTTTTTTGAAAGAAGATATCGAAGCGCTTAAAAAATTTGAGTACAAGATCGATGATGAAATGAAGGGTGCTGATGTTGAATTTTTCAAAGCAGTTGGCGTAGTGTTTAATAAAAGAATGGAAGAAGCTGCATTGATCTATAAAGATATTTTAAGCAAGCCTTTTGATTATTCAATTGACGAAACTTATGCAGGTGATCCGGATAAAACAAAATTTCCTGCTACAGATGCAGAAAGAAAAGAGAACTGGAGGAAGTCACTTAAATACCAGGCTCTCGACAGGTATGTTGATCTAATAGAGACAAGAGATAAAAATAAGGATGTTGCAGGTTTCAAAGTAAAGACAAATGCTGAACTAGAAGTTGAAGCAAGAGAAAAGGTAACAAAATCAATGGAAAGAACATTTGAAAGATATCGTTTCAAATTTTCTGAAGACGATAAATTCAACCTGTTCGTTAGCATCATTACAAATGCTATGGATCCACATACAGAGTTTTTTCCTCCCGTAGATAAAAGATATTTTGACGAGCAAATGAGTGGTCGCTTTTTCGGTATTGGCGCATCGCTTGTTTATGATGAAGGCAATATCAAAATAAATACATTGATTGCAGGAAGCCCGGCATGGAAAAGCGGCGAAGTGCAAGTAGGAGATATCATTCTAAAAGTTGGACAAGGAAAAGAAGAGCCAACAGAACTTACAGGCTTTGTTGTTGAAGATGCGGTAAAACTTATTCGTGGACAAAAAGGAACTGATGTAAAATTGACATTGAAAAAACAGGATGGTTCTGTAAAAGTGGTAACATTAGTTCGTGATGAGATCGTACAGGACGAATCATTTGCAAAAAGCGCTATTATCAATAATGGTAATTCAAGACTTGGATACATTTATCTTCCGGAATTCTATGCAGATTTCGATAGACCCAATGGTGCCCGTTGTTATATTGATGTTGCGAAAGAGATCATTAAGTTGAAAGAAGATAAAGTGGATGGTATCATCATGGATCTGCGTAATAATGGAGGTGGTTCACTTTATGATGTAGTACAAATGGTTGGTCTTTTTATCGATAAAGGTCCTGTTGTACAAGTGAAAGATCGTGATGGCAAGCCAAATATCCTTGAAGATAAGAATCGTGAAGTATTATATGATGGTCCGCTTACTGTAATGGTAAATGAATTCAGCGCTTCGGCTTCCGAAATTTTTGCAGCAGCTATTCAGGACTATGGTCGTGGTGTAGTTATTGGCAGCACTACTACTTATGGCAAAGGAACAGTACAGCGCAATCTTGGTCTTGACCCTCAATCTGGTTATTTAAATTCTAATTCAGACCTGGGCACTATTAAATTGACCTTGCAAAAATTTTATAGAGTAAATGGCGGATCGACACAATTGAAAGGTGTTGCATCTGATATTGTGTTACCTGATAATTATGAATATCTGAAATTCCGTGAGAAAGATGATCCTGATGCATTACCATGGGATGAAATTCAAAAAGCAACGATCAATAACTGGAAATCCGGTTATGAATTGTCAACAATTCAAAAACTAAGTGATGCAAGACTTCAAACAAATAAAGCATTTAAATTAATAAAAGAAAATACAGATTGGCTGGCAAAACAAAATGACAAGGAATATCCTTTGAATTTTGATAAATACCAGAAAGAACAAAAAGCAATCCGTACCACAGTTCGCCAGATCGAAGCACTGAAAAAGTTGGATAATGATATGGATGTGAACTCGCTTCCTCAAGATGCGAGCAGGTTTACCTATGATAAAGGAAAACAAGATCGTTTTGACCAGTGGATCAAGAACCTTCGTAAAGATATATACATTGACCAGGCCGCGAAAGTAACTGCTGATATGGTGCAGCAAAAAAATCTGGTACAGGGTAAGGCGGATGAAGCGAAGAAGCCTTTCTAATAAATGATAAAGAAATGAATAACCCTCTCGCCTAATGCCAGAGGGTTATTTTTACAAATATCTTTCTTTAATTATCTGGCAATGATGATTGACATGTCCTGCAACTATATAGCCGATCGCTAACACGTATATTGATTTCCCACTTGCATTTCCCTCAGCTTCCAATTGGTCATTATCAAATGAAGCAAACATAGCTTCCGATGACCTGCGCAATACTGTGAATTCTTCTACCATGTCATTCCAATTTCTTTTATCAGCTTTAGCAGTATCTGCAAAAAGATTTTCATCAAAGCCGGGGAGGGGGGTATCATCTTTTCTTGCAAACCGAAGTGCCCTGTAAGTGAAAACTCTTTCAGCATCTATTAAGTGTTGAATCACTTCTTTGATCGTCCATTTTCCTTCGGCATAGCGATAATCATATTTTTCTTTAGGAATAGATCTTAAAAGACCTAATAGTTCATTAGTCGTATTCTTCAAGGCACTTGTAAGATCATTTTCTTTTGCTTTGCTTATGTATCCATGATAAAAATCAGGCACACGGGATAAATCAGGACGAGGCATAAGGAATTGTTTAAAAGTTTAAGAGGTTAAAGTTAAAGATGGAAGAGTTATCAAAATAAAAAAAAACCTCCGCAAAATTGCCGAGGTTTTCAAAATCATTTATTCTAAGATCAGAATGGCTTTAATTGATTTCCAGTTCCTCTTTCACCCTTAAGGGTTGAAGCAAGTTTTAATGCTTCATATGCATTTACCACACCACCGCTTTTTGATATCTCAGAGAGCTTTACTTTCTTATCCGAGCCCGGTACATTTACATCACCTGCAGGAGCCACCGTAGATTTTTCAATTACATATTTTACCTGCTCTGCACTTAAGTTAGGATAATACTCAAGTATCAATGCCGCAATACCAACAACAACAGGCGAAGCCATACTTGTTCCTTGTGCATTTCCATATGTATTGCCACCCGGGATAGTAGAATAGATCTTCATACCCGGAGCAAACACATCTACTTCATTTTTTCCATAGTTTGAAAACCCTGCTGTCAAAGAATTGTATTTAACACCCTCAGGACTTACCTGGTCAATTGTTAGATCACCACTTGCTCCGACAGTTATCCAGTTGCTGGCTCTTTTTTTGTTTTCCTGGTAAACAGGGTTAGGGAAATTCCATACTGTATCAACATCTTTTGAGTCATTCCCCGCCGCATGCACCAGCAACACACCTTTTGATCTTGCATACTCAACAGCTTCATCGACCCATTTTTTCTCAGGAGAAAAGCTTTTACCAAAACTCATATTGATAACCTGTGCGCCGTTATCAACTGCATAGCGAATGGCGAGTGCAATATCTTTATCATGCTCATCACCGTCAGGCACTGCACGCACCATCATGATCCTTACATTGTCTGCAATGCCATCAATTCCTATTTTGTTATTTCTTTTTGCGCCAATGATTCCCGAAACGTGAGTACCATGAAAAGCCGATTTGTTATCAACAAAGACATTATTGTTGCCATAATACTTATCATTGAAATCTTTGTAATCATCTTTTACTATATCATCACGAAAATTTTTGGGGGCTATTTCCTTTGCGTCCGTCTTTCTTTGTTCACCATCAACAAAATCCTTAAATCCTTCCATAAACTCTTTATTGGTAATATCCAGCATTTCGTTTGCTTTCATCAAGCCATACAATGCGTTTTTTGCATTCATAGTTTTTAAGTCCTTCAACTCAGCTTTTTCAAGTTCTTTACCCGTAAATTCTTTTTTGCCTAAAGCAATTTGCAACATGCTGTCGCTTTTTACAAGGTTCTCATACGCTACTTTTAAAATTGCAATATCAATTTGGGGTCCATCAGATTCACCATACATTTCTTCTTTTGCCTTGCTCCACATTTCATAAGTCACAGCTTCTTCTTTAGACAATGATTTTGGATCAATATCTTTTCCTTCATACCTGTCTTTATATTGATGGTAAACCCTGTCTCTTTCATAAGAATCAACCGTCACATTCCTTCCATCCTTACCGCCAATAAAATTCCAACCGTAAATATCATCAACGTATCCGTTCTTATCATCATCAATTCCATTACCAGGAATTTCTTTTGGATTATGCCATAAAATTTCTTTAAGGTCTTCATGCAATGTATCGACACCAGAATCAATAACAGCTACTAAAACTGTTTTACTCTTTTTCCCTTTTACAAATTGGTACGCTTTATCGAGGCTGATACCATTCACACCGTTTTCTTTGAAATCCTGCAAATACCATCCATTGGGTAGGGGCTCTTTAACGCTTGTCTGAGAAAATGTGGTTGTACTAACCAACGCCAAGGCCACGATCACAAATCCCTTTAACATTCTATTCATTTTTGATTGATTTTAAATACAAAGATTAAAAAAGCAGTAAAATTAATTAAACCATCCATACTATTTTAGTAAACTCTCACAGAGTAATGAGTTTTGCATGACAATAAAAGAGCCAAAAGAAAACCTCCCGGTTGCATCGGGAGGTTTTTTAACTCTTTAATTATTTCTCAATTTGAGCTCAACCCTTCGGTTAAGTGCTTTTTCCTGTTCGCTCTTACCTTCATTAAGCGGTTTGTTCGGACCAAAGCCCTGCGCCGTTAATCTTGATGGGTCAACACCCTTTTTAATAAGATAATTTTTCACCGTTTCCGCCCTTTCATTGGACAGTTTCATGTTTGTATTAAAATTGCCATCGCTACTTGTATGGCCCTCAATATCAACCTTTAGATTAGTTTCTTTTGATAGTAGATCAGCCACCTCATCCAGAACCTTTTCTGAAGCAGACAGCAGGGATGCTTTCGCAAAAGCAAACTGGATCTTTCTGGCTGCAAATTCAACTTTCTGAATAATTTCTTTCTGGATCTCCGGGCAACCATTATTTTCTTTAGGACCCGGTTCGTTCACACATTTGTCTTCTTCGTCATTCACTCCATCGCCATCAGTATCCGGAACCGGGCATCCGTTATAACGTGCTACACCCTGAACTGTTGGACACTTATCATCTTCATCATTGATCGCATCTTTATCGGTATCAGGAATAGGACATCCTTCATATTTTGCAACCCCAAATACAGTCACACATTTATCTTTATCATCGTTTATCCCATCACCATCAGTATCTGGAATTGGACAACCGTAATAACGAGCAATGCCCGGCACGGTTAGGCATTTATCATTTTTATCTGCAATTCCATCCGCATCTGTATCCGGGCAACCATTTGTAACAAGTGGGCCCGGCTCCGTAACACATGAATCTTCTTTGTCAACTATACCATCATTGTCAGTGTCTTTTGGCTTATCTTCCAATGAAACAGGTTTGCCAATAAAAATACCAAGCGTAACGCCATATACCTGGTTCTTAAAACTTCCATCATAATTAGCAGTGTACATATCGGTGAGGCCACGGCTGAAATTCCCGGCAATAAAAAGACCACCGAATTCAATACCCGCAGTTCCGTTTACACCAAGATCAAACGTTTTATATTTCCCCGGACCATCACCAACTGGCAGATCAGTATTTTCTTCGTTCTCAAATTTTCCTGTCTTCAAATAGGTTTCTTTTTTTTCTAAACCATTGTAGAAAAAAGAAAGATAGGGGCCGCCGCCTAAAAAGAATTTTGTTTTGCCACCTAGTGGAATTTTATAAACAAGATTCAAAGGGATATCAATATAGTTGATAAATTGTTTTGCATCAATGCTGAAAAAATGATTATAAACTGAAGTATCGTAATTGCTGTAGAAATAATTATAAACTGAAGTATCGTAATTGCTGTAGAATTTTCTTCCCTTATTATATAACATAACTCCTGGCTGCGCATAGAATTTTGATTTCACTCCAAGCTGCAGATCGGCGATAAAACCAAAATGAGCTCCGGTACGATTACTGTAACTGCTTTCAATTTCTGACCAGTTAGGAAGTTCATTTGTTTCTACTATAGTTGAAGAATGTGCACCGCCAGCAATAGCAATTCTTAATTGGGCGTTTGAAATTTGCCAAAAAACAAGCAGCATTGCCGCAAGAAGTAAAGTTCTTTTCATCGGATGATTTTTCAGAGATATTGACTGATATTCAACGTCCAAAGGTTGAAATTATTTCGCAGATATCATAGCATTTTGCGAATACAAACAGTTTACACTTAAATATCAAACTTAATACCCTGTGCCAACGGAAGATTATTGCTGAAATTGATCGTATTCGTTTGCCGGCGCATATAATTTTTCCAGGCGTCACTGCCACTTTCACGACCGCCACCGGTTTCTTTTTCACCCCCAAATGCGCCGCCGATCTCGGCACCGCTTGTGCCGATGTTAACGTTGGCAATTCCACAATCGCTTCCCGACACGGAAAGGAATTGTTCTGCTTCACGAAGATTTAAGGTCATGATGGCTGATGAAAGGCCTTGCGGCACTCCATTTTGAATGGCGATTGCATCATCAACCGTTTTATATTTTAATAAGTAAAGAATAGGAGCAAAGGTTTCGTGCTGCACAATTTTATATCCTGGCTTCACTTCGGCAATACATGGTTTCACATAACAACCGCTTTCAAACCCATCACCACTTAGTACACCGCCTTCCACAATAAATTTTCCCCCTTCTTTTTTACATTCTTCGATTGATGCTTGATACATTTTCACTGCATCCTTATCGATCAAAGGCCCTACATGATTATTTTCATCTAAAGGATTTCCGATATGCAATTGAGAATAAGCTGCAACCAATTTTTGTTTTACTTTTTCATAAACGTCATCATGAATGATCAATCGCCGGGTACTTGTGCAACGCTGTCCTGCAGTACCAACCGCACCAAACAAAGCGCCTCGTATCGCCATATCAATATCTGCATCTTTTGAAATAATGATCGCATTGTTTCCTCCAAGTTCCAACAATGCTCTTCCAAGTCTTGCACCAACGGCGGCACCAACTGCTTTCCCCATTCTTGTAGAACCAGTTGCTGAAAGAAGAGGAATCCTTGTATCGGTTGCCATCCATTCACCAACATCACGACCACCAATTATTAAAGAACAAACACCTTCGGGAACATTATTTTTTGCAAACACTTCTGAAATGATATGCTGACATGCGATTCCGCAAAGAGGAGTTTTTTCTGATGGCTTCCATATACAAACATCACCGCACACCAATGCAAGCATACTGTTCCAACTCCATACAGCAACCGGAAAATTGAATGCAGAAATAATTCCAACGAGCCCCAATGGATGCCATTGTTCATACATGCGATGACCCGGTCTCTCGCTATGCATGCTTAATCCATATAGCTGTCGTGATAGGCCGACAGCAAAATCACAGATGTCGATCATTTCCTGCACCTCACCATAACCTTCCTGCAAACTTTTACCCATTTCATAAGAAACAAGCTTGCCTAATGGCTCTTTATATTTCCGTAAGGATTCACCTACCTGTCTTACAATTTCTCCTCTTCGAGGTGCTGGTATCATTCGCCATTTTTTAAATGCAGACTCAGCAGTTTGAATTATTTCCTCATAGCTGGCTTTATCAGCAGTGGAAACTGAACCAATTAACTTTCCATCTACGGGAGAGAGAGAGTCGATTTTTTCACCGGATGATTTTATCCAATTACTACCAGTACTTGTACCTTGATTATTTGCATCTATACCAAAAACTTTCAGAAAATCCATTTCTTTTATTTTATTCCGCAAAAGTACAAATCATAAACGTAATATGAAGTCAACAAATGTTGCCTGGATAGATTGAAATAGAAATTTTGCTAACCCATAATTATATATGTGATGTCAAAATGAGTTAGACTTACTTAAGCAACTAAATTGATCAATATTGCTCATTTTCATTTGGAAAAGACTTTCCTTTCACATCACTGATATATTGCTGAACAGCTGTAGTAATCTGTTCATTTAAATTCAAATATTGACGAAGAAAACGTGGTTTGAATTCTGTATTAATGCCAAGCATATCATGCATTACCAATACCTGCCCATCGCAATGCATCCCGGCGCCGATACCGATTGTAGGAATATGTAAACTTTCTGTTACTTCTTTTGCAAGCTCGGCAGGAATTTTTTCAAGCACAATGCCGAAGCAACCGGCTTTCTCCAGCAGTTTTGCATCTCGTCGTAATTTATTTGCTTCATCCGCTTCTTTTGCTCGAACCGTATATGTTCCGAATTTATAAATTGATTGTGGTGTTAAACCCAAATGTCCCATCACCGGTATTCCTGCGGAAACAATTCTTTTTACTGAATCAACCACTTCTTCACCACCTTCTAATTTTATTGAATGAGCTCCTGTTTCTTTCATGATGCGAATGGCAGAAGCAAGTGCAATGTCAGAATTGGACTGATAGGAACCGAATGGAAGATCAACAACAACCAGGCAGCGATTAACTCCCCGAATAACTGCAGAAGCATGATAGATCATATGTTCGATAGTGATCGGGAGTGTTGTTTCATGACCCAACATTACATTGGAAGCCGAATCGCCAACAAGAATGATATCAATGCCGGCATTGTCAATAATTCTAGCAAAAGAAAAATCGTAAGCTGTTAGCATACTGATCTTTTCTCCGGCAGTTTTCATCTTCTGAAGGGTATTAGTTGTTACTTTTTTTACTTCCTTATTTACAGACATAGAACCGGGATTTAAATGCCTTCTTATTTGAAAAGCCTAATATGTAAAGTTATATCCAGTTTTCCTGATCAATCCTGAAAAATCATGTCAATCGTGGTTCTTTCACTTCCTCATACAATGTATGGATCAATCCATCAGCCAGGCCGATCTTGGGAATATAAATTTCTTCTGTATCAGCCCAACGCATTACATTGATATAAATAAGAAGGGCAGGAACGATCACATCAGCACGGTCTTCACGCAAATGATAAAGGGTCATTCTTTGATTAACGGATAAATTGCTAAACTCTTTAAAATAATCTCTCAACAGATCAAGTTGCAAGGGCTTTCCTTCTTTTCTTTTTGAAAGAGAAAATATTTTATTGATGTTTCCGCCTGAACCAATTGCGGTTACATGATGATAACCTTTTGTTTTTTGTTTAATAAACTCTTTCATCTCATCCCACATGGCTTCGCTTACCTGGTTTTTCAGCAAACGGATCGTACCGATATTGAATGATTCTTTAAAAACAAGTTTACCATCGGTGAAAAAAGTAAGCTCAGTGCTACCACCTCCAACATCAATATAGAGATAAGATTCTTCTTTCGTCATATTTTCTGCGATATGATTTTCATAGATCAGTGATGCTTCTTCCTGTCCTGAAATGATCTTTATTTCTATGCCCGTCTCCGCTTTTACTTTACGAATAATTTCAGCGCCGTTCGTAGCATCACGCATAGCTGAAGTAGCACAAGCCTTCACGTGTTTTACTTCGTATACATCCAGAAGCAGCTTATAACTCTTCATAGTCTTAATGACCTTTTCAACTTTAGCAGGAGGGATCTCACCTTTATCAAAAACTTCAAAGCCAAGCCGCAGTGGGGCACGAACAAGCGCTGCCTTGATAAACTCGGGGCCACCCTGTGGTCCTATTATTACATCGGAAATAAGAAGTCTTGCTGCGTTGCTTCCAATATCAATTGCTGCCAGTCTCAACGTTTACGGGTGTTTGGGTTTTTTTGTAAAGATATTTATAGGTCTCAAC
>Ga0207641_10001387_pt1 | contig 23866 bp, 27 predicted proteins | sample KBSSwiS62_FD_184306 | JGI IMG/M metagenome (GOLD analysis project Ga0207641, IMG submission 184306) | Switchgrass rhizosphere microbial communities from Kellogg Biological Station, Michigan, USA - KBS Switchgrass S6-2 (SPAdes) (version 2) | ecosystem: Host-associated > Plants > Roots >... | reverse complement strand
ACCGAGTTGGAACTGGCCGCCGCCGACGTGTGGGCCACCGGCATCTCACCGGACATCTATCCCACACAGTTCCTGCGCGAAGACCTCGAGGCCATCGGGGTGGTGCCCGCCGATCAGTTGTTGTCGGTGCCGGACGGCACCCGCGTGCTGGTCGCGGGTGCGGTGACGCATCGACAGCGGCCGGCGACCGCGCAGGGCGTCACGTTCATCAATCTCGAGGACGAAACCGGAATGGTGAATGTGCTTTGCGCGCCTGGGGTTTGGGCGCGACACCGCAGGCTGGCGCAGACGGCATCGGCGCTCCTGGTCCGCGGTCAGGTGCAGAACGCCACCGGCGCGGTCACCGTCGTCGCCGATCGGCTAGGCAAGCTCAGCATGAAAGTCAGTTCGAAAAGCCGCGACTTCCGCTGACCCCCAACTACGCCGTGGGCCCACACGCCAGTAGGGGACGTGCGTGTCTGCACGCCAACACGCCGCGGCGAGCGAGCATTTCGCGCACACTCACCAACGCCGAGCGTGCGTGTCTGTTCGCCGGCGCGCCGGCAATCGCGTACATAACCCGCACACTCGAACGCGAGCGAATGTGCGCAAAGTGCGTATGAAAAGCGGTGTGTCGCTGTGCAAACACGCACACTCGCGGACAGAGGGTCAACCCTCGGTCGGTGTGGTCCAGACTTTATCGATGCTGATCTTCAGCCGCGTGTTGTAGGCGGCGAGGAATTCCTCGCTGAACCCGAAGCTGGCGGCAAGCTCGTCATACTTGGCGCGATATCGTTCATCTGCCAGCGGATCAATGCCCTGAGCATCAACCGTCGCAATTCCGCCGATGATGATGATGCCCGCGCCGTTGCCATCGGAGTCCAGGTTCAGGCTGACCCGCGGATGGTTCTTGATGTGCCGGACCTTCGCGGCGTTGGGTTCGGAGTAGACGACGACATCGGTGCCGTCGAAGTAGAACCACACCAGCCGGGGAACGGGCTGACCCGACTTCGCAACAGTCGTCAGCCACCCGTAATTGTCGGATGAGAGCCTCTCGGAAACCTCTTGCGTCAGTTCGATTGCCATGAGCCGAATGTAGTCTCGCCTACTCTTCGTCATATGACCTTGAACCTCTCCGCCGATGACGTCCTGACCACCACGCGCTCGGTGCGCAAGCGGCTCGATTTCGACAAGCCGGTGCCGCGTGAGGTGCTGACGGAATGTCTCGAGTTGGCGCTGCAGGCGCCGACGGGTTCGAACTCCCAGGGCTGGCAATGGGTATTCATCGACGACCCCGACAAGAAGAACGCGCTGGCCGACATATACCGGACCAACGCCACGCCGTACCTCGACCTGCCCAAGCCCGAGTACGGCGACGTCCGCGACGAGCAGCGTCCTCGGGTCTATGACTCCGCGAAGTACCTCAACGAGCACCTTCACAAGGCGCCGGTCATGTTGATTCCTTGCCTCGAGGGCCGTCCCGACGGTGCACCTGCCGGCATGAGCGCGTCGTTCTGGGGATCGCTGTTGCCTGCGGTGTGGAGTTTCATGCTGGCCCTGCGGTCCCGCGGTCTGGGGTCGGCGTGGACGACGCTGCACCTGCTCGGTGACGGTGAAAAGCAGGCCGCCGAACTCCTCGGCATCCCTCACGACAAGTACAGCCAGGCCGGCCTGTTCCCGATCGCCTACACCAAGGGCACCGACTTCAAGCGGGCCACGCGACTGCCGGCCGAGCAGGTTTCGCACTGGAATGACTGGTGAGCGTGCGCAGACTGCACACCAAATGCGGCGTGTCGGTGTGCAGACGCGCACGCTCGCGGTACTAGGGGCGAGGGGGCTACGGGCTCGGGGTTAGACGGCGCCGCGGAAGCCCTGCTGGCGCCAGGCCTCGTAGACGGCGACGGCCGCGGCGTTCGACATATTCAGTGACCGCCTGCCCGCCAGCATCGGGATGCGCACCTGCGCCGTGATGTGCGGGTCGGCGAGCGTCGCCGCATCCAGTCCGGTCGGTTCCGGGCCGAACATCAATACGTCGCCTGGTTGGTAGCTGACGTCGGCGAAGGAATTCGTGGCATGCGCGGTGAACGCGTACACCCGGGAAGGCGCCAACGCCGACCACGCCGTCGCCAGATCGCGATGCACGGTGACCGACGCCAGGTCGTGATAATCGAGGCCGGCCCGGCGCACCTTGGGTTCGGACAGGTCGAACCCGAGCGGCTCGACCAGGTGCAGTTCACATCCCGTCGCGGCGACCATCCGGATCGCGTTGCCGGTGTTGGGCGCGATACGCGGCGAGAAGAACAGCAATCTGAACACGGCGATAATGCTTGCATGGTCGAGCGGAGCATCTGGATGCAGAAGGTTGCTGCCAACCCCGGACATTCAAGTTGGTACATCGAGCGCTTCCGCGCCATGGCGCGTGCCGGGGAGGATCTGGCCGGCGAGGCTCGCTTCGTCGATGCGATGGCCCCCCGCGGCGCGCGCATCCTCGACGCAGGCTGCGGCCCCGGCCGGCTGGGCGGGGTACTGGCCAAGGCCGGTCATGACGTGGTCGGCGTCGACGTCGACCCGGCGCTGATCGAAGCCGCCGAGCACGATCACCCCGGCCCGCGCTGGCTCGTCGGCGACCTCGCTGAACTCGACCTGCCGGCCCGCGGCATCGTCGAACCGTTCGACGTCATCGTGGCAGCGGGCAACGTCATGGCTTTCCTCGCGCCGAGCACCCGGGTCCAGGTGTTGCGCCGGCTGCGCGCCCACCTCGCTGGCGACGGTCGCGCGGTGACCGGTTTCGGTGCCGGCCGCGATTATCAGTTCACCGAGTTTCTCGACGATGCGGCCACGGCGGGATTGGCGCCCGATCTACTGCTGTCCACCTGGGATCTGCGGCCGTTCGCCGATGACTCCGACTTCCTTGTGGCGGTCCTTCGGCCCGCCTGAAAGATTCGTCGATTCACCGCCCAATCATTTGCTCGGGCGTTACGAAACGGCTCGTCAGAGTGGTTATCAAGTCTGTCTGTTCAGTAAGAATTGTGGAATCGGCTGCACATGGCTGTCATACTCGACCAATTGCCAGGCGTAGAAACGCCGCCCATCGGTGGGCGAAATCAGCAGGAAGTCATATGAACGACGCTCCATTACTGAATTGCGGGCAGGCGACCGATAGCACCGGCGGGCGCCCATGACCGCGTTCTCGCAGCTGAAAAAGGCCGATGGCACGGTCGTCGATTTCGAACCAAAGCCGCAGCGGCCCGCCAAGCGACCATCGCGATGGTCGATGACGAATTGGCCGGTTCGGTGGAAAGTCTTTGCGATCGTTTTGGTGCCGTTGGTTCTCGCCGGGACCTTCGGCGGATTGCGCATCTACTCGAGTGCGACCGACGCCGCTGATTTGCGCCGCGCCGCCGATCGCGCCGAAATGGTGCCCGCGATCGAGAGCTACATGGGTGCGCTCGACGCCGCAATGCTGGCGAGTTCGACCGGAGGTGACACCCAGTCCGCGCTGAGCAAGTTCGACACCGCCCGCCAGAACCTCCAACGGCGACTGACCGACACCGACGTCGTGCCCGATGTGAGCAAGGCTGTGACGACGATGATCGGCGCAGGCCAGGCGCTGATGGACAAGGTGACGGCCAACAGCATCGGGCTGCGCGATCGTGTGCAGGCCTACACCCCGATCCTGCTGACCGCGGAGGACGCCATCAACGGCTCGGTGCGCGTGGAAGACGAGCGCATCCGCGCCGAGACGCTGGGCCTGAGCCGGGCCGTCGGGGCCCGGGGCCAGATGATGATCCAGCAGCTCCTGGTGAACCTCGGCGGTGAATTGCCCGACCCCGAGCTGCGGATGTCGATGACCACGGTGGCAGGCACCGAACCGTCGACGCTGTTCGGCATGAGCCAGGTGCTCGGCATCGGCTCGCCCGAGGCGGGCAAGCTGCAGCAAGAGTTCGTCAAGCGAATGGCGATCATGTCCGACCCGGCCGCCGTGCTGGTCAACAATCCGGACTTGAGCGCATCGATCCAGGCGACCAACCAGATCGCGAACAAGATGGTCGCCGACACCTCGAAGGCGGTGACCGATGCGGTGGAGAGCGAGGCCGCGGCCCAGCGCACGGCCGCGATCCGCGACACCGCGATCGTCGTCGGCGCGATGCTGGTGGCGCTGCTGCTCGTCATCCTGGTGGCGCGGTCGCTGGTGCGCCCGCTGCGAAGGCTGCGCGACAGCGCACTGAAGGTCGCGCACGACGATCTGGCCCGCGAGATCGATCGAGTCCGCGCCGGCGGCGAGGCCGGCCACGTTGCGCCGATTCCGGTGTACACCTCCGAAGAGGTCGGCCAGGTCGCGCATGCCGTCGACGAGCTGCATGAGCAGGCCGTCATGTTGGCCAGCGAGCAGTCCCAGCTGCAGCTGCAGGTGAGCGACATGTTCGAGACGTTGTCGCGACGCAGCCGGTCGCTGGTTGATCAGCAGCTCTCGCTGATCGACCGCCTCGAGCGCAACGAGGAGGATCCCGAGCGGCTGGAGAGCCTGTTCCGGCTTGATCACCTCGCCGCCCGGATGCGCCGCAACGGCGCCAACCTGCTGGTGCTCGCGGGCGCGAAGGTGCCGCGCGACCAGGCCGAGCCGGTCCCGGTGTCGGCGATCATCAACGCGGCCGCCTCGGAGGTCGAGGACTACACCCGCGTGGTCACCGCGACGGTGCCCGACAGCGAGGTGATCGGCGCCGTCGCAGGCGATCTGGTGCACCTGCTGGCCGAGCTTCTCGACAACGCGCTGCGTTATTCGCCGCCGATCTCCCAGGTGCGCGTTTCGGCTGTGCACACCGGCAACGGCGGGCTGGTCATCGAGGTCAGCGACATCGGCATCGGCATGACCGAACCCGATCTGCGTGTGGCCAACACCCGTCTGCAGTCCGGCGGCGAAGTCAACCCGTACACCGCTCGGCACATGGGCCTGTTCGTGGTCGGGCGGCTCGCCTCGCACCACGGGCTGGTGGTCCGGCTGCGCAGCACCATTGCAGGCGAACCGAATTCGGGTACGACTGCCGGTGTCTTCGTGCCCGGCGACTTGCTCGTCGTCGCAGGGGCTGGGCCGGATCAGTTCGGCGAACCCGAGTACGGCGCTCCCGCCGACGCCCACGCGGGCATCCACACTGCGTTGGCGCTCGACGAGGATCACGACTTCGGCGACTACGTCGAAGAACCCGGACACGAATACACCAACGGCCACGGCGACGTGCCCGTCGCGTTGTTGCCGCAACGCAATCCCGGCGCAAGCGGAATCTCCGACATTCCTGCCTCTCTGGCCCAACCCGCCGAGGAAGAGCCCGCCGACGAGTGGCCGGCCGAAGAGCAGTGGCCCGAAGACTCGATGCCCGCGCAGACGGAAGAGGTCCCGCCATGGGGCCAGCGCCTGGCGCCGCAGCCCGACGCCGACCGGGCTCCGGTCGACACGTCGGCGTTCTTCGCCTCGCGCGCGCAGGCCGCCAGCAACGGTGTGCCCGCCTCGCCGGAGGTCGAGGAACCGCAGCCACAGTCCCCTGCGCAAGCCCAGCCGACTGCCGCTTCAGAGGAGCCGCAGCCCGAGCCAACGGGGCATGCGGTGGACGAGCCGTCGGCCACGGCAGGTGCAGACGACGCGATCTATCAGAAGATGCTGTCCGAATGGCTCGTCGACCCCACCGACCTGGCCAAGAGCGACGACCTGAATTGGGAGTCGGTATGGGATCACGGCTGGTCGGCGGCCGCGGCGGCGGAGGAGGCGCCGGTCGCCGAGCACACCGAGGAAGGCTTGCCGGTTCGTGAGCCGGGCGCGCGCCTGGTGCCAGGCGCGGTGGACGCCACACGGCCGTCGAACGGCGCTGCCCACACCAACGGCGGTGCTCACCGGAGCGACCACGACGACGACGAGGTACCATCGGCGGCTGAGTTCGGCACCGGCGGAGGACCGATTCCGTCCCGCGATCCTGAGGCCGTCCGCGCAAGCATCAGCAACCATTTCGGTGGGGTGCGGGCCGGCCGATCACACGCCCAAGAGACCAGAGGAACCGATAACGAATGACACCGGCGGGCTGGAGCGAAGCGACCCGGGGATCAACACAGCCGCCACGTTCGACGCAGCGCGACTCGCTCGACTGGCTGGTCTCGAAGTTCGCCCGTGAAGTATCTGGCGTCTCGCATGCCGTGCTGGTGTCCGCCGACGGACTGCTGATGGCTGCCAGTGAACACATGCCGACCGAACGGGCCGACCAACTCGCCGCGGTCGCCTCCGGCCTCGCGAGCCTGTCGACGGGCGCCTCGCAGTTGTTCGACGGCGGATACGTGCTGCAGTCGGTGGTCGAGATGGAGAACGGCTATCTGTTGCTGATGCGCGTCGGCGACGGCTCCAACCTTGCGACGCTGGCCACCCGTAACTGCGATATCGGCCAAATCGGTTACGAGATGGCCATTTTGGTGGAGCGGGTAGGCGCCATGGTCCAGTCGGCACGACGCTCCCCGCAGCACTCGTGAGTGGCCTATGGAATCTTGGGAATCAGACGACACGGCCGAACCGCAGCTGGTTCGGCCGTACACCCTGACGGCCGGTCGTACCGATTCCCGCGTCAATCTGCCGCTCGAGGCTCCGATCGAGACCGTGCTTTTGCCACCGAAAGCGCCGCGCTGGCCTGGCAACGACGTACGCGGCCGGATCCTGTCAATGTGCGCAGACAGCCCGTCGGTCGCCGAAATTGCCGCTGTCTTATCACTGCCTCTCGGCGTGGCGCGCGTGCTTATCGGTGACCTCGTGACGCAAGGTTATCTACGGGTGCACACCACCCTGGGTGATTCCACCACCATCGACGAACGACGTGAATTGATAGGAAGGACGCTGCGTGGCCTACGAGCGCTCTGAGGGGCGGGACACCGCTTCGACGAAGATCGTCATCTCCGGTGGCTTCGGCGCCGGCAAGACGACGTTCGTGGGTGCGGTTTCCGAAATCATGCCGCTGCGCACCGAGGCGTTGGTGACCAACGCGTCGGCGGGCGTGGACGGGCTCGAGCTGACTCCGACGAAGAACACCACCACCGTGGCGATGGACTTCGGCCGCATCACGCTCGCCGAGGATTTGGTGCTGTACCTGTTCGGCACGCCGGGGCAGCGCCGATTCTGGTTCATGTGGGACGACCTGGTGCGCGGCGCCATCGGTGCCATCATCCTGGTCGACGTGCGACGGCTGGCGGACAGCTTCGCCGCGGTCGACTTCTTCGAGGCGCGAAAGCTGCCGTTCCTGATCGCGATCAACGAATTCGACGGGGCCCCAAGGCATCCCGCTCAGGCAGTGCGCAAGGCGTTGGCCCTGCGCGAAGACATTCCGATCATCACCGTCGATGCGCGCGACCGCCATTCGACCAAGGCTGCGTTGATCGCCATCACCGAGTACGCGCTGAACAGCCTGACGCCGGTTCGTGGCTGACGAGGTTTGGACCGAGCGCGAGTTCGACGGTCACGACTTTCGTGACGAGGACCTGAGCCGGCTGCGCACCGAACGCGTGGTGTTCACCGACTGCGATTTCAGCGGAGCCGACCTGTCGGAATCCGAGCACGAGGGCTCGGCTTTCCGCAACTGCACCTTCCGCCGAACATCGTTGCTGCACAGCATTTTTCGGCACTGCACCTTCTTGGGATCGGTTTTCACCGAATGCCGCCTGCGGCCGATCAAGTTCGTCGAGGTGGATTTCACGCTTGCCGTTCTCGGCGCCTCGGATCTGCGCAGCGTCGACCTGTCCGACTGCCGGTTGCGCGAAGCCAGCCTGGTGGACGCGGACCTGCGCAAGGCCGTGCTCCGGCGCGCCGACCTGACCGGTGCTCGCGTACAGAACGCCAAGCTGGAAGAAGCCGATCTGCGTGGCGCACGTGTTGATCCGACGCTGTGGACCACGGCGAGGTTGCGTGGCGCGAAGGTCGACATCGAGCAGGCGATGGCGTTCGCCGCTGCACATGGTCTGGATATCCAGGGCGGCTAGCTGCGCCGAAACTGCAGATTACTGCCGATAGTCGGCCAATTTCTGCCAGTGGGATTATCGCCTTCACCAGGTTGGTTAACCATATAGACCCATCAAGAGGGTTATAAACCGAGGAAGGCATCGAAATGAAGAAGTTCGGATTCGCCACCCTGATCGCCGGCGGCCTGACAGCGGCACTGCTCGGTCTCGCCGGACCCGCCCAGGCCGATATCGTCACCAACCCCGTCGCGCCTCACTACCAGGTCGACAATCACGACAACGCGAACACGACGAACGGCTTCGTGGACGTCCCGTTCTGATCGAGTGCTTGCGCGGACGTCATGGCGTTAGGTGACGGCAGACGATCGGTGCGATCCGCTCGATCAGTTCTTCCACCGGCGTCGACGCGACAGGCTCCACGCGCAGGATGTGCCGCAGATAGGCGATGCCCAGCAGTTGCGACATCGCAAGGTCGATGCGAAGCTCGGCGTCCGGCGCCGCGAGTGCCGTCGCGATGTGCGCGTACACCTGTCCTTGGATGAATTGGCGCACCAGATTCGCCGACTCCTCGTGAGTGGCCGCCCCACGCAGAATCGCCAGCAGTGGCGCACGGGAAGCCGGTTGCTCCCACGCCTCGAAGAACACCCGCGTCAGCCGCTCACCGATGTCGCCGCCGCGGTCTCCCGCGGTGACGCGGGCCGCAATGTCGGCAGGCTCGAACGGCCAACCCATCGTCGCGCGGAAGAGTTCGACCTTGCTGCCGAAGTAGTGGCGGATCATCGCCGGATCGACGCCGGCGGCCGCGGCGACGTCGCGTACCGAGGTCTTGTCGTATCCGGTGTCGGCGAACAACCGCCGTGCTGCGCCAAGGATGACGTTGCGGGTATCGGTCTTGCCGCGCGGGCGTCCGATCCTGGCCATAGTGGCGAAATTCTACAGCCGTTGACTTTTGAACGGCGCGTAGTTAGCGTGGTGGTCAGAAATTCCACAGCTGAGGAGTTTTTGATATGCCAGCACCACGATGGGTTGCCCAGGCCAACAAGATCGGCCTGAATCGCCTGACGAAATTCGTCGCCCCGTGGGCGCCCGGATGGGCCGTCGTCATCCACCGAGGACGCAAGTCGGGCCGGACTTTTGAGACCCCGCTATGGGCCTTCCGGCGCCGGGGCGGATACGTGATCGCGCTGACGTACGGTTCCGGCGCCGACTGGGTGCGCAATGTCATGGCCGCGGGAGGCTGCGAGCTAAAGAGCAGGCGGCGCCACTACCAAATGGGTGCACCGCGCCTCTACCGCGACGAGACCGCCACCGACATGCCGGCGTTCATCCGCTTCATGCTGAGGCGGGTCATTAAGGCGCCGGAGTTCCTCAGCCTCGACATCGTCAGCGAGCCGTCGACGTCAACGTCGTCCCGCAGTGAGGCCGCGTCCCCGTAACCCGGCGAATCCCGCCTGCGCAGGCCCGGCTCGGGCGAGGATGATGCCATGGCTGCTACCTGGGACACGATCGATCGCTATGTCGTCATTTCGACGGACACCCACGCGGGGGCTGACCTGTACGACTACAAGCCGTACCTGCCAGCTCGGCTACACGACGAGTTCGACGCGTGGGCCAAGACCTACGTGAGTCCGTTCGACGACTTGGTTATTGCCACCGCGCAGCGCAACTGGGACCACGACATGCGGATGTCCGAAATGGACGCCGACGGTGTTGCCGCCGAGGTGCTACTTCCCAACACGATTCCCCCGTTCTTCCCGACTACCCCCAACATCACCATCAGTCTGCCGAGTACCCGCGAAGAGTTCGAAAAGCGTTGGGCGGGAGTGCAAGCGCACAATCGCTGGCAGGTCGACTTCTGCTCATTGGCCCCCGCGCGGCGCAGGGGTTTGATCCAGATCTTCCCCAACGACATCGACCTGGCCCTCGAAGAGATCCGATGGGGCGCCGCGCAGGAGTGCTTCGGCGGGGTGCTCATCCCCGCCGTCTCGCCAGGTGATCCGACCGTCGCCCCGCTGTTCCATACCCGCTACGAACCGATTTGGGCGCTCTGCACCGAACTCGACCTGACAGTCGTCCAGCATGCCGGAGCAGGGAGTCCGGCGATGCCGATGGATCAGCCGGCCTCCAACGCCGTACTGGTCACCGAGATGGCAATGTGGGCCCAACGCACGGTCAGCCACCTCGTTCTTGCCGGCGTCTTCGAGCGTCATCCGACCTTACGGTTCGTGCCGACGGAGCAGGGCACGATGTGGCTACAGCACCAGATGATGATGCTCGACGCGATGGTGCCGAGCATGAAATCCGAAGCGGGCAACCGCACCTACGGCATGTTCGGTGGGTCGTCGATCGACGAGTTGACCATGGCGCCGAGCGACTACGCGAAGCGGAACTGTTACCTCGCGGCCGAACTCATGCCGTTCGAGGATTCGATGATCGACTACATGGGCGCCGATCACATTATGTGGGGTAGCGACTATCCGCACGAGGAGGGCTTTGCCCCCCACTCCAAGCTCGCGATCCGATGGGCCTTGCATCACCGGCCCGAGGACGTCTGCCGCAAGATTCTGGGCGGCAATGCGGGGCGGCTATACCGGTTCGATTTGGCGGCGCTGGCCCCGATCGCCGCCGGGATCGGTCCGACGGTCGCCGAGGTCCACACGCCGTTGGGGGACACGGGCTACGTCGCTCCGGCCGCGTTCGGCTACCGACCATTCGAGGGTGGCCTCGCGCTCAAGCGGCTTGCGCCGGCACGCAGCTAGGGGAATAACTAACGCACAGTCGGGTTGACGGTGGCATGCGAGCAGTCGTCTACGATCCTCAGGCACGCGCGAATCTCCGACTGGCCGACGTCGACGAGCCCGTCGCCACCGAATCCGAGGCACTGATCGAAGTGCGGGCAACAGCCCTGAACTTCGGCGAGGTGCACTTTATCGATCGGATGCGTCAACCCGGCGAAGTACCGGGCTGGGACGCCGCGGGCGTGGTTGTGCAGGCCGCCGCGGACGGTTCAGGCCCGCCGGTCGGCAGCCGCGTCGTCGGGTTCAACGGCGCAGGCGGCTGGGCGCAGCGTCGGGCGGTGCCGACGGAAAACCTTGCGGTGCTTCCGGATTCGGTGGACTTCGGCCCGGCGGCCGCTCTGCCGGTCGCGGGTGTCACAGCACTACAGGCGCTGCGCAGACTCGGGCCGGTGGTCGGGCGTCGGGTGCTGATCACGGGAGCCTCCGGTGGGGTGGGGAGGTTCGCGGTCCAATTGGCCAGACGAGCCGGCGCGCACGTGATCGCTGCTGTTGGTTCGGAGGCACGCGGGGCGGGTCTGACGGACCTCGGCGCGGCGGAGGTCGTCGTCGGGCTCGCGGATGTCACCGAGCCCGTTTTCGGCGTTCTGGACAACGTCGGCGGGCAGCTGCTGGCCGATGCGTTCCGCCTCGTCGACGACGGCGGCTCTGCACAATCCATCGGGATGGCGTCGAACCAACCCACGACCATCGACTTCGAGGCCGAGCGACAGTTCGGCGTGCATAAGCGGTTGGAACCGTTCACCGTTCGCGCGCCGTTCGGGCCGGATCTCGCGTACCTGGTGGAACTGTTGGTCGCCGGCGAGATCGATCCGCAGATCGGATTGCGGACGTCATGGGACGAGGTAGCGGACGCCGCCGAGGCGCTGCTCGACCGTCGGGTTGCAGGCAAGGCGGTTTTGGACGTGGTCTGAGCCGCGACAGGCTACGGTCATCGACCATGACGTCGACATTGGACAGCGAGGTCGTCGCGCGGGCGCGCGGAATGCGCGAACTGGTGCGAGCAGAGGCCGCCGAGTCGGAGCGATTGCGGACCTTGACGCCCGCGATCGTCGACGAGATGTGGGCGAGTGGCCTGATGTCATCGTTCAATCCCATCGCGGCCGGCGGCGTCGAGCCGACGTTCGCCGAGATGATCGAGACCTGGATCGAAATGGCTTGGCAGGACGGCTCGTTCGGTTGGTGTGGCATCGCCAACCTGCCGTCGACGTTCGCCGCAGGGGCGTATCTGCCCGACGAGGGTTTCGCCGAGGTGTTCACCGCCCACGGCAACCGAATCACCATGGGCGGCCAGTTCTTTCCGAACGGACAAGGTCATGCCGTCGACGGCGGTTACAAGTTGACCGGATCGTGGAGCTTCGGCTCGGGCACCGGCCATTCCGAATACATCGCGGCCGGCTTCATGCCGATGGACGACGGTGAGGTCCGCTGGATCAGCGAGGGCCTGCCCGACATGCAGGTGGCGATCGTGCCGCGCGCCGACATCACGTTCACCGACGGCTGGTTCGTCCAGGGGCTCAAGGGAACTGGGTCCTATGACTACAACGCCGCGGATGTGTTCGTTCCGCATTGCCGGACCTTTCCATTGATGGTCCGGGAGCCGCAACGGGGGACATCGCCGGCGACACGCATGGGCCTGATGCCCGTCGTTGCCGCCGGGCACGGGTCGTGGGCGCTGGGGGTGGCCAAGAGCATGCTCGACGACGTCGAGGAGCTGGCGGCCACCAAGTTCCGGATGAGCGATATGGCTTCGCTGGCCAGCCGTCCGACATTTCAGAAAGGCTTGGCGCATCACGTCGCATCGTGGCGGGCTGCTCGCCTGCTGGTGCTCGACGCATTCACAACTGCTGAGTCCGCGGTCGCGGCAGGCGACGACCTCACCCCGGGGTTGCGCGCCGATATGCGGGTGGCCGCCGTCTACGCCACCGATGTGGCGAGGGCGTGTGGGGAGTGGGCCCATCTGGTGGCGGGCACCAGTTCGATCCGCGAGGGCAGCCGGCTGGAGCGCGCCTTCCGCGATCTCTACACCGGTACACAGCACGCCTTCATCAGCGAGAAGGTCGCCATCGACGCGGCCCAGATATGGCTTGGCATCATCGAAGACCAGCCGGGCCTGTAGGGGCTTTAGCCGCGAGACCGCAATTGTTGCGGAGAAGTTCGGGTGAGCCGCGCGCTAAGTGCAATCTCGCGGACTAAGGCCGCCATCCACGCGAAATCAACGCCGTCCGCGCGCGCTCGACGATGTCGACGGGTCGGTCTTCTTTGACCACTTGGTCCACAATCCAGCCGAGGGCCCTCGCCTTGCGCAGGGATCTGATGTCCTTGACGTATTGCGGGCGGCTGGTTTGATGGTGCTCTCCGTCGTACTCGGACGTGACCCAGAAGTCCTCCCATCCCATGTCCGCCATCCGCACGAGTCGTCCGCGGCCCTCGACGATGGGTATTTGCGTTGTAGGCCTTGGCAATCCCGCGTCGATATAGAGCAACCGCAGCCAGGTCTCCTGTGGGGACGCGGAACCGCCGTCGACAAGCGGCAGGGCAGCGCGCAGTGCCTTCAGTCCACGTGCGCCCTGGTATCGCTTGGCCAGTATCAATACGTCTTCGATCGAGAAGATCTGGGAGTGCATGAGCGAGTCGAGTCGCGCGATGGCCTCTCCCCGCGGTAAGTAGCGACCCAGGTCGAAGGCCGTCCGCGCGCGCGTCGTGACCGGCATACCGGCCACCTTGGTGATCTCGTCGTCCGCCAATTTCTCGTTGCGCACGAGCAATCCAGCGGGCGAACGCCCGTGGTTCCAGATCAACTCGATCGGAATGTCGTCGTCAACCCATTGGGCACCATGCAATGCGGAAGCGGCCAATCCTGCGATGACGCCTCGGCGGCCGGATCGTAACCAGGCACCCTCGATCCGATCGAGGAGCTTCACTTCGGAGAACTTGGGGAAATACACGTCGCGAAACACTCGCTTATGCCAACGACGCAACTCGTGCGCAGTAAGTGTCCCCGCTGCCACTGCCTCACTGCCGATAAACATCCGCATGGCGAGATGTTCGCAGCACCTGGCGACATGTCCCCGAAGCCGCAGTTACTGCGGAGAAGTTCGAGTCATCCCCACGGTAAGTGCAATCTCGCGGACGCGGACTAAGGTCACGCAGGCGTCAGCCGCCCTTGAGGCGAATCTTCCAGCGCACGAAGCTGATGTAGCCGACGCAGATCGCACCGAGCATGGCCATGTTGAACCACCACGTGCCCGCGGTGTGTTTCCAATGCGAATCCTGCGGCGTCAGCGGACCGGGAACGAGTCTGAGCAGATCGATCGTCGACGCGGTGCTCGCGAAGCCCCAGCGCGCCGGGGTGATCCACGACAACTGGTCTAGGCCTACGCGGCCGGTCACCGGAATCATGCCGCCCTGGAACACCAGCTGCGACATGATCGCTATCACCAGCAGCGGCATGATCTGCTCGTTCGACTTGGCCAGCGCCGAGAGCGCCAAGCCCGTCATCGCCGCTGCCACACAGCACGCCGCGACATCGACGTACAACTCCAGGGTCCGAGGGGGTATGACGGCGCCGCTGGTGACGGCTCCCGGGCCCCACTTCTTGCCCCACACGTTGATGCCTACGACGATCGCCGACTGCAACAATGCGAACCCGGCGAAGACGAAGACCTTGGCCAAGATGTACGCGGACGTGGACAGCCCAACCGCCTGCTCCCGCAGGAAGATCGCCCGCTCGCCGATGAGCGCGCGGATCGTCAGCGCAGTGCCCATGAAGATGGCGCCGACGTTGAGCAGCACCAGGATCTGTCCTGGCTCGTTGGGCGCCTCGCCGCCCTTTATCGCAGGGACGGGCACGCCGAACCCGACATCGCCCGGCACCGACAACGACAGCACACCCATGATGAACGGCAGGAACGCCAAGAAGATGAAGTACCCGCGATCGGACACGATCAGCCGCATCTGACGGCGCGCGATCGTCGAAAACTGCCGTGGCAGACTGGTTTTCGTCGGCTGGCCGAGGTCTGCGGGTTTCTGCGCCGGTGGCTGCGGCGGCGGCGGGCCGTGCTGTGCGATGAACCGCTTGTTCGCGGCATCGGGATCGCTTGCGACAGAGCTGAAGATGTCGGCCCAGTTGGTGGTGCCCATCGACGGGCCGATCTGGTTGGGCGGTCCATAGAACGCCGTCTTGCCGCCGGGAGCCAGCAGCAGCACTTGGTCGCACACATCGAGATACGTCAGTGAGTGCGTGACAACCAGCACCACGCGGCCTGCGTCGGCCAGTTGGCGCAGCATCGTCATCACCTGACGGTCCAGCGCCGGGTCAAGGCCGGATGTCGGCTCGTCGAGGATCAGCAGCGACGGCCCGGTGAGCAGTTCCATGGCCACCGACGCGCGCTTGCGCTGGCCGCCGGACAGCTTGTCGACCCGCGTTTCGCGGTGCTTGGTCATCTCGAGTTCGTCGAGCACCTGCGCGACGACCTGGGCGCGGTCCTCCTTGGAGGTGTCCGGCGGCAGCCGAAGCTCAGCGGCGTACATCAGCGCCTGGCTCACGGTCAGCTGGCCGTGCACCACGTCGTCCTGCGGCACCATGCCGATGCGGGAACGAAGCGATGCGTACTCGGCGTGAATGTCGTGGCCCTCGAACGAAACCGTGCCCGTCGTCGGGTGGGTGTAGCCCGCCACCAGCCGCGCGAACGTCGACTTGCCCGCGCCTGACGGCCCGATGACGGCGGTCAGCGTGCCGGGACGCGCCGAGATCGAGATGTTGTCCAGCAGCGTCTTGTTGCCCTCGATGGTCCACGTGACGCCATGCACCTCGAGGCCGCCGGTGCGGGTCGCTGCCTCGGTCTCGGTGCGGCGGGCCAACGTGCCGCCGCGGAAAACCAGGTCGACATTGCCGATCGTCACGGTGTCGCCCTCATGCAGGACCGCCGACTCGACACGCGCACCGTTGACGAAAGTGCCGTTGATGCTGCGGTTGTCGAGAATCTCCGTGCCGCTCGGAGTGGTTACCAGCGTCGCGTGATGGCGGCCGGCCAGCACGTCGGGAATGACGATGTCGTTGTCGGTGGCCCGCCCGATCTTGATCGACCCCGGCGGGGCCTTGGGCGCACCGCCGGGCCGCAGGATCTTGAGCATGCTCGTCGCGAGGTTGCCCTCGCTCGTGCGGGGCGCGGCCGTCGGACCCAACTGGGTTACGGACTCCAGGCTGGGCGAGGAGATCGACGGCTGCGACACCGCGGCGGGCCGGGCCTGCTGCGGTGTGCTCGGCGGATACGACGGCCCGCTCGGATAGGAGTGCGGGCCGGAGGGGTAGCGCGCCTGCTGGCCGGACGGATAGACCGGCGGCTGCGGGGGAGGCGTATGCGGTCGCGACGTCGACGGGCTCTGCATGGGGTACGCCGGGCTTGGCCGAGATGCCACCGGCACCGATGTGGTCTGCGGCGGCATGCCGGCCGATCCCTGGTGGCGACCGACCTCGAACGACAGTCCCGGACCGTCGGGGTTGCCGATGTTGACCTGCATGCCGTCGTGGATATCGGCCGTGGGCACCCGGTGGCCGTTGACGTACAGGCCATTCAGGCTGCCGTTGTCGATCGCAACCCAGCGACCCTGGTCGAATCGCAGCACCAGGTGAGCGCGTGAGATCAGCGGGTTTCCGACGCGGACGTCGGCGCGCAGGTCGCGGCCGACCACAACGTCGTTGCCCGGCGAAAAGGTTCGCGTCGATCCCTCGTGGCGAACGGTCAGCGCGGGTGGGTTTGGTCGGCTCATCGGCACCGACTCTATCGGTCCCGAGGCCGGATGGAGTGCTGCTCGTTGGGGCGCGTCAGGTCGCCTGCCCGATGGTCCATCTTGCGGTGTCGGTGATCTGTCGCAGCGCCGCGATCCGGTCCCCGCGTGTGGTGATGATGTGGGCGAAGGCGGCGTCGACGGCCGAACCACCGTCGCGGGCCGGGCCCCAGTACCTGCCGAGCACCACCACCCGCTCGTCGTCGACCGGCAGATAGTCCAGCGGATCGACGTGCATGTCGTAGACGGACGCGATGCGGGCCCACACCCCGGTGATCATGTCGGCCGGGCCGCGATGCTCACCGCCGACATCGTGTGGCATGCCGGCGCTGACGATGCCAACGAAATCCTCAGTGAGCAAACCGAATAGGGCTTCGGCGTCGGCGTGCGCCATCGCATCGTAAAGCTGCTGAGCCACTGCGGCGGGAGTGGACATGCGACCTCCAATCTGTTTTAGAGAGTACTCTCTACTATAGGGTGGGGCAATGCCGCGGCCCGCGATCTTCGCCCTCGACGAGCTGCTGGACGCCGCCGCGGTGCTGCTGGCCGCCGAGGGCCCGGCGGCGGTGACCATGTCGGCGGTCGCCCGCGCGGCAGGCGCGCCGAGCGGTTCGATGTATCACCGCTTCCCGACGCGGGCGGCCCTGTGCGGCGAACTGTGGCTGCGCACCGAGGAGAGGTTTCACGCCGGGTTCACCGCGGCGCTATCGAGTTCGGCCGACCCGCAGAAGAGATGTGTGGCCGCAGCGCGGTTCACGGTGCAGTGGTGCCGCGACGACCCGGTCGACGCTCAGGTGCTGCTGACGGGCGCCGACGCCCTTGGCGCCGCCGAGTGGCCCGACGAACTGGCAAGTCGCCGCAAACGGCTGCAGCGTGCGCTGCGCCGGAGCCTGGCCGACGTGAGCGTTGACCCGGACCTGGTCAACGCGGCGGTGATCGACATTCCGTATGCGGTGGTGCGCAGACACCTGGCCGCGGGCAGGCCGATCCCGGCGAGCGCCGACGCGATCGTCGAACGATGCGCGCTGGCACTTATACGGCCTAGTTAACTTTTCGGCCACGCCACGGCGCGTCGCGCACGCTCACAAGCGCGAGCATGCTCTGGTTAGGCATGCGGTCTGTGAAGGCCACGCCATGGCGCCACGGCAAACTGGGGCGAGCGATGCTCCCGGTGCTCTTAGTCTGCGCCGGTCTCATTGTCGCGATGCTGTTGGCGAATCAGCTGTCAAAGGCAGGCGCGGAGCCCGGCGCCTTTGCCACCGACGATCGCGGGTTCATCGACAGGGCGGCCCGATGTGACGCGCCGAAGTCCGCGGTCGCGCTCGGGCGTACCGAACAATCGCTGGTCGTGATCTGCGTCGATGGCAAGGGCCACTACGAATACCGCGGTATGCGGGTGAAGGACGATTACGCGCTCAAGGTGCGCGGCGCCGGCGTGGAGGGCGGCAAGTATGTGGCCCGCAACGACAAGTTCACCTACATCTTCTCGGCGAAGGAATTGATGATCCTGCAGGGCTGGGGATGGGTGATCCACAAGGAGCCGATGGTCGCGTTCGTCGAACCGCGGGGATCCGCCGGAGGCTAGCCGATCGCGACGCGATCCGGTGACCCGGTGACCACGCAGTGGGTGTGGCTGTAAATCGTCGACATGCAGATGTTGCAGTGCGTGCACGCCGATCGAACCGCACCGTCGGCCTGGATCCGGTTGATCAGATCAGGTTCGGCGAGCAGCGCCCGGCCCATCGCGACGAAGTCGAACCCCTCGGCCATCGCGAGGTCCATGGTCTCGCGGTTGGTGATGCCGCCGAGCAGGATCAGCGGCATCTTCAACTCGGCGCGAAACAGCTTGGCGTCGCGCAGTAGATACGCCTCACGGTAGGGGTACTCGCGGAAGAATTTCTTGCCGGTCATCCGGATGCCCCACCGCAGCGGCGGTTTGAACGCAGCCGCGAATTGCTTGACCGGTGCGTCGCCGCGGAACAGATACATCGGGTTGACCAGTGAGCTGCCCGCGGTCAGCTCGATCGCGTCCAGGGCGCCGTCGGATTCGAGCCATTTGGCGGTCTGCAGCGACTCGTCGGTCGAAATGCCGCCGCGCACACCGTCGGACATGTTGAGTTTGGCCGTCACCGCGATCTGGTCCTTGACAGCCCGCCGCACGGCCAGCACCATGCCGCGCGCCACCTTGGCGCGGTTCTCCAGCGATCCGCCGAACTCGTCGGCGCGCCGGTTGATCAGCGGGCTGAGGAACGAGCTTGCGAAGTAGTTGTGGCCGAGGTGGATCTCGACCGCATCGAATCCGGCGTCGATCGCGTAGCGCGCCGCGTCGGCATGCGCGTTGATGATGTTGTCGATGTCGTCTTTGGTGGCCTTTTTAGCGAAGCGCATGGAGAGCGGGTTGAAGAACCGCACCGGTGCGTACGCCGTCGCCTTCGTCGAGCGGGCATTGGCGACGGGCCCGGCGTGCCCGATCTGCGCACTGATCGCTGCGCCCTCGGCGTGGATGGCCGCCGTGAGTTTCTGCAGCCCGGGGATGGCCTCGGGACGCCACCAGATCACGTTGCCCTCGGTGCGCCCACCTTTCGACACGGCCAGGTATGCGACGGTCGTCATCCCGACTCCGCCGGCCGCGGGCAGCCGGTGATAGGTGATGAGGTCGTCGGTGACGAGCGCGTTCGGCGACGACGCCTCGAACGTCGCCGCCTTGATGATGCGGTTGCGCAGGGTCACCGGGCCGAGCTTGGCCGGGGTGAACACATTCCGGGCAGTGTCCATGCAGGGGAGCCTGCCACAATGTTCTGCGTGGGTGCGATGACACTGGACGGTAAGGCCACGCGCGACGAGATCTTCATCGACCTGAAGGAACGTGTGGCGGCGCTGACCGCAGCGGGCCGGACCCCGGGGCTGGGCACGGTCTTGGTCGGCGACGACCCCGGCTCGCACGCCTACGTGCGGGGCAAGCACGCCGATTGCGCCAAGGTCGGCATCAACTCGATCCGCCGCGATCTGCCCGCCGACATCAGCCAGGCCAAGCTCGACGAGACCATCGACGAGCTCAACGCCAACCCTGAGTGCACCGGCTACATCGTGCAGTTGCCGCTGCCGAAGCACCTCAACGAGAACGCCGCATTGGAGCGTGTCGACCCGGGCAAGGACGCAGACGGCCTGCATCCGACCAATCTCGGCAGGCTGGTCCTCAACGAGCCGGCGCCGCTGCCGTGCACCCCGCGCGGCATCGTGCATCTGTTGCGCCGCTACGAGGTTGAGATCGCTGGCGCGCAGGTCGTGGTGATCGGGCGTGGTGTCACCGTCGGCAGGCCGTTGGGTCTGCTTCTGACGCGACGGTCGGAGAACGCGACAGTCACGTTGTGCCACACGGCAACTCGGCATCTGCCGCAGCTGACTCGGGAGGCCGACATCATCATCGCCGCCGCCGGAGTGCCCCACATGGTCACCGCCGAGATGGTGCGTCCTGGCGCCGCCGTCGTCGACGTCGGGGTATCGCGGGACGCCGACGGGAAGTTGGTCGGTGACGTGGCGCCCGACGTGTGGGAGGTCGCCGGTTACGTATCGCCCAACCCCGGTGGTGTGGGCCCACTGACCCGAGCGTTCCTGTTAACCAACGTGGTCGAGCGAGCCGAAGCCCTCGCGTGACGCTGAAAGAGTTCGCCCGCAAGGTGTTTGGCGGGCAGTGGCCGATCCTTTTGGTCGGCGTGATCATTGTGGCCGCGTTCGGGTTGGTGGTCGGCGGTTACTGGCGACGCGGTGGGCTGGTGCTCGCGATCGGTGTCGGCGTGGCCGCCGCGTTTCGGCTGGCGCTGCCAGAAGACCGGGTCGGCCTGCTGGCAGTGCGCAGCAGGACCATCGACTTCGTCACGACGGCGTCGGTCAGCGCGGCCATGCTCTACGTCGCATGGACGATCGACCCCCTTGGCACCAGCTAGTCACTCAGGCATGCAGGCTGGGCCGGTAGATGAGCTCTTGGATATGACCGTCGAGCGTCCTGCTCTCGATTAACTCGAGGTCGAAATCGGCTGCGCCCGCAAAGATGGCGTCATCGCCCGTCTGACCGGTGATGACGGGAAAGACCGTCACCTGGACGCGGTCGACCAGGCCCGCGGCCATCAGTGCCCGGTTCATCGACAGGCTGCCATGCGAACGCAACGGCACATCGGACTCCTCCTTGAGTCGTGCCACCACCTCGACGGCGTCACCGCTCACGACGGCCGCGTCCGGCCAGTCCAGAGGACCCTCCAGCGTGGTCGACACGACCGTCGCCGGCAGGCTGCGCATCCGGGTGACCCACGGGTCATGCACCGTTTCCTCGTCCGAGGCCAGTATCTGCACGAATGCCCGATACGTGTTCGCGCCGAACACCATCCGCTGCTCGGCCTCGTACAGGGCGAGGCGGTGGTCGAGCAGTTCTGGTCCTTGCTTACCCCAATATCCGCCCCAGTCGCCGCCGCTGACGCCGCCGTAGCCGTCGAGGCTGGAGAAGACGTCGAAGGTGTAGGTGGCGGTCATGATGCTCTCCTCGGGTGTGTTCTGGTTTTGAGAAGACAGACTGGGAACCGCGACGAGATTCATCGCCCTTGGACTTCACCCCAATTTCAGGGCCGCTGCGACGATCGGCTTCGCCCATTCGGGCGTCGACGAAAGGTCCGGCGGGCCAACGATATCGCCGTGGTCGAGGTGCAAAACGAGCACCGGCCGCGGCGCGTGACCGGCCTTCGGATCGGCATCTGCGGAGTTGTCGTAGACGCGAAGTTCGGTCAGGTGTGGCAGCAACTGCACCAGATTCAGCCTGCTGTGCCGCCACCGGCGCCGGATGCTGGACTCCGGGATGTCATGGCCGCCCGCCTGCACGCGGTTGCGGACCCGCTCGATGTGCAGATCGGGGCTCGCCAGTCCGACGTACCAGACCCGCACCTCGAAGCCCTGTGCGGCCGCGTCGGCGAGCAGTCGCGGCATGGTGCTGCCACCGAGCGTGGTCTCGAACGCAAAGTCCTTGCGTTCGGCGATCGCTCGCTCGAGCAGCCGTCGGCCCTCATGCCACGCCGCGGCGTTGGCCTTGACCTGATCGAGGCCCGGATTCGCGGCGATCAACCTCTGTGCCGCCTCGTCGGGATTGAAGTAGTCGGCGCCCGACGCGCGGATCATTGCGCCACCGACGCTGCTCTTGCCCGCGCCGTTCACCCCGGCGAGGACATACAGACGCGGTGCTTGGGCCTTGCGGGCCATCCGGTCGGGTTACCGTTTGGCGCGGGCCGCCTTGACCGCCGCGCGGCCGAGTTGTTCCGGTGTGGCGTCGAACGCCGACGCCATCGCGCTCTTCGACTCCGGACTTTGCATGCGCTCCAGCAGGCGGTCGAACTCCTCGGAGAGATCGTCCAGCGCGGGCGTGCTGGCCTTCGTCAGCGCCTCGAACTCGGCGTACGACAACAACACGGCCTTGGGCGTGTTGTGCTTGGTGATCGCGACCGCCCCGCCGAGGGAGGCCTGCTCGAAGATCGTGCCGAACTCGTTCTTGAAGCGGGTGGCAGCGACGGTCGGGACGTCGACCAGCTCGCCGTCGCGATTCCGAAAAGTCAAAGTGGCCATAATGGACATTCTAGCCAATTTAGCCGGTGCTGGCTGTGCAGGAAGTTGCCCGTTAGGCAAACTTGCCCGGTGTGCAAAGTTTGTCTACCTTGGTCCGTATGGACACCGCGTTGGGGCTTCGCGAGCGCAAGAAGCTCGGGACCCGCTGGGCCTTGAGCGACGCCGCATTGGCGCTGGCGTTGGAGCGCGGATTGGACAACGTCACCCGCGAGGACATCGCCAACCGAGCCGGCGTTTCCCTGCGGACGTTCAACAACTATTTCGCAGGCAAGTACGAGGCGATCTCGTTCCGACAAATCGATCGCACGCGACGCAGCCTCGAGGTCTTCCGGGAGCGGCCCGCCGACGAGCCGTTGTGGTCGGCGATCACCGAGTCGATGCTCGCGCCGCTCGAGGCTGCGGGCGCAACCGACGTCAGGCCGACTCCCGAGGAACTGGCCGTCATCCGTGAGCTCCTGTCCGCCCGGGACATGCGGGCCGCGTTGACACGGCACCTCTTCGAGGACTGGGTCGATGCGATCGCCGAACGCACCGGGACCGATCCCGTTCGCGATATGTATCCGCGGCTTGTCGCCGCCGTCGTTCGCGCGGTCGGTGAAACGGCGATGGAGACCTACGCAAATGCCGATCCGCCGGTGGCCTATACCGAACTCCTTCGCCGCGGCTTAACCGATGTCGCGGCCGGACTGCCCGAAAGGTAATGCCGATGTCAGAAAACCAAGTGTCCGTTGTCATCTCAGGCGCCGGGCCGAACGGTCTGATGCTGGCGTGCGAACTGGCGCTGGCCGGTGTGCGGCCAGTGGTGCTCGAGCGACTGCCCGCGCCCAGCGACGAGCCAAAGGCCAACGGCATGGTCGGCCAGGTCATTCGGCTACTGGACATGCGTGGCCTGTACGAACGGTTCACCGGTTCAAGCGAGCCGCCGAAGCCGCTGTACGAGTGGATCTTCAGTGGCATGTCCGTGCCGCTGTTCGGCATGGCGGACAACCCGATGTACGCACTGATGTTGGGCCAGCCGCAGCTTGTCCGACAGCTCGATGCCCACGCCCGTGAACTCGGCGTCGACATCCGCTGGGGCCACGAGTTGATCGGCCTCGAATCCCATTCGGACGGTGTGAAAGTCAACGTCTCGACGTCCGAAGAGACATACACGTTGGAAGCCACGTACCTCGTCGGCGCCGACGGTGGCCGCAGCACGGTCCGCAAGATGGTGGGCATCGACTTTCCCGGTCACACGTCGAACACTGTCGCGCGGATCGCCCATGTGCGTCTGCCTGATGAAGTCCGCACCGCGAACGGCGATATCGACCTGCCCGGTGTGGGACGGCTGCCCTTCGGTCACAACCGGCTCGACAACGGTGGGCTCATCTATGCCCCGTTCGAACCCGATCGGCCGATGGTCGGCACGATCGAGTTCGACAATCCTGCTGACGATGCTGTGCCGATGACCATCGACGAACTGCGGGACAGCGCGCGGCGGGTGCTCGGTGTGGACCTGCCTATGGACCTGCCGGACGACGGCAAGCCGAATGCGCTGCGCCGCATCGCCGGTCAGAACAGCCGACAAGCCGACCGCTATCGCGTCGGAAACGTCTTTCTAGTCGGTGATTCCGCGCACGTGCACTCTGCGATGGGTGGTCCTGGCCTTAATCTCGGATTGCAGGACGCGATGAACCTCGGCTGGAAACTGGCCGCCGCGGTCAACGGCTGGGCTTCCGAGG
>Ga0207641_10001386_pt1 | contig 23867 bp, 16 predicted proteins | sample KBSSwiS62_FD_184306 | JGI IMG/M metagenome (GOLD analysis project Ga0207641, IMG submission 184306) | Switchgrass rhizosphere microbial communities from Kellogg Biological Station, Michigan, USA - KBS Switchgrass S6-2 (SPAdes) (version 2) | ecosystem: Host-associated > Plants > Roots >... | reverse complement strand
GCCCAATCTACCGGATAGCAAATACGTGTTGCTGAATGCGGACGGGTTGCGCGGCAAGAGCCATCGGCTGATTAAAGAATTTCTCAGGCGCCATCCACGAGAGCTGGGAATTCTGGTGGCTGCGGCGACCGACACGAGCGGGCTCGGGGCTTTGCAAGCTGTGCGAGAAGCCAAAAGAGAAAAGGACGTGGTCATCGTCGGGCAGGATTGTATTCCGGAAGCGCTGGATGAAATGGAAGTGCCGGCCAGCCCGTTCATCGGAACGGTGTCGCATGAAGCGGGAAGTTACGGGCCGCAATTGATTCAGCTGGGGCTGGCGATTCTGAACGGGCAAACGTTGCCGCCCTATCACTACGTGAAGCACCGGCTGATGACGGCGTCGCGGTTGGCGAAGCGACTGCGCGCCGTGCGTTAGATGTTTCTCTAATGAAATAATTAATCTATTGCACCCCTGAAACTGATTGCGTAAGGTTGGGAAGCGGGCGCCAACATGGAGCGCATAGACTAACCTCTGCATCGCTTAGGGAATTTTGGGGATATGAAGACTCAGGAACAACTTCGCTTTCTGCAGGACCGCTGGGACGAGCGGGTCGCCGGCTCTTTGGATGCCGCCGACCTGCTGCGCTACCGTTCAAACCTGCTGGGCTCGGACCTGCGCATCACGAATTTTGGCGGTGGAAATACCAGCTCGAAGATTAGTGAAACAGATCCGCTGGACGGTTCGAAGAAAAGCGTGTTGTGGATCAAAGGGAGCGGCGGGGATATCGGGAGCATCGAACGGCAAGGGTTCGCGACACTCTATCTAGAGAAATTGCACGCGCTCGAAGGGCGCTACCGCGGGGTGCAGCACGAAGATGAGATGGTGGAGATGTATCCATTGTGCGCGTTCGGAAACAACACGGTTGCGGCTTCGATTGATACAGCTCTGCACGGATTTCTTCCGTATGCGCACGTCGACCATCTGCATCCCGACTGGGGGATTGCGCTGGCGGCGGCGGCGAACGGTGCGCGAAAGATGGAAGAGTTCAACCGCCAGTTTGGCCACAGGTTGATCTGGCTGCCATGGCAGCGTCCCGGCTTCGAACTGGCGATGATGCTGAAAAAAGCGGTCGAGGCGAATCCCGGCTGCGGCGGAATTGTGCTGGGAGGGCATGGACTTTTCACCTGGGGAGAGACGCAGCGCGATTGCTATCGGAACACGCTGGTGGTGATCGATCGGCTGGGCCAGTTCGTGACGGATCATGTCGAAAGGCGTGGCGCGAGGCTTTTCGGCGGCGGCGTTCACACGAACTTGCCGAATGGTCGTGAGCTGGCACTGGATATTTTTCCATTTGTGCGCGGACGGATTTCAAACAGACAACGGACGATCGGCCACTTCAACGACCTTCCCGAAGTGCAACGCTTTGTGAATTCGGCGGAAGCGAAACAACTGGCGCATTTAGGGACGAGCTGTCCCGACCACTTTATTCGGACGAAGATCCGGCCGCTGTTCGTGAATTGGGAACCCTCAACGAACCTGAACGGATTGAAGCAGCGGATCGAAGCGGCCCTCGAGACCTATCGGGAGGAATACCGGCAATATTACGAATCGTTCGCGAGCAGCGATTCACCGCAAATGCGCGACGCGAGTCCGACGGTGGTCTTGATTCCCGGCATCGGAATGTTCAGCTTCGGACGGAACAAGACCGAAGCGCGCATCACAGGCGAGTTTTACACGAATGCGATTCATGTGATGGAGGGCGCGACGTCACTGGGTGACGTCGCAGTGACGGGAGAGCTTCCGCAAGCGGGCCCGGCGGCAAAGACCGAGGCGTTTACGGTGCATGCGAATTACGTGGCGCTGCCACCGTCAGAAGCGTTTCGGATTGAATATTGGCAATTGGAAGAAGCAAAGATTCGGCGGCAGCCTGCCGAAAAGGAATTGAGCCGGCGGGTGGCGTTGATTGTCGGCGGAGGAAACGGCGTCGGACGCGCGACGGCGCTGCTGGCGGCGCTGCGCGGCGCACATGTTGTGGTGGCCGACCGGGACCCGGAGGCAGCGAAAGCAGTAGCTGCGGAGGCGCAGAAGAGCGCCGGCAAAGAAGCGGCAACCTTTTCAGCGATGGACATTCGCGAACGCGAATCAGTCCGCAAATCCCTGCGGGACGCCGTGTCGGCATACGGCGGCGTGGATATTATCGTGAATACGGCAGCGATTTTTCCTTCGTCGCCTGACGGCGTGATCAGCGACAGCCAGTGGAGCACCACGCTGGATATCAACGTGACCGCCAACCATCGCCTGGCCGAGGAGTGCGCGAAGTTGTTACGCGAGCAAGATCTGGATGCAAGCATTGTGCTGACCAGTTCAGCGAATGCGGTGGTTCCCAAACGTGGCAGCGAGGCTTATGACGTTAGCAAGGCCGCCGTGAACCACCTGGTGCGCGAATTTGCGATTTCGCTTGCGCCAAAAATCCGAGTAAACGGTATCAGCCCCGCCACGGTGGTACAAGGGTCGACGATGTTTCCGCGCGACCGAGTAATCGCTTCACTGACGAAATACAAGATTGCGTATGATCCGGCCGCCTCGGATGAACAACTGCGATCGCAGCTCGCCGAGTTCTATGCGCAACGGACGCTGACCCATCGACCGATCGACCCGCAGGATTGCGCCGCGGCCATCCTGTTTCTGGCGGGGCCGCAATCGCGCTGCACGACAGGGCATTTGATTCCGGTGGATGGCGGTTTGACGGAAGCATTTCTTCGTTAGCCAGTGACGGTACCGAGACAGGCGATGGATCGGTCAACGAACAAGCAGGCTCTGATAGCGGTGGATTTGGGAGCGCAGAGTTGCCGCGTGTCGCTGCTGCGCTGGCGCGACTCCACTCCAGAGATTCAAGAGATTCATCGCTTCCCAAATGCACCCGTCGCAACGGAGAACGGTTTGCGATGGGACATTCGCCGAATTGTCGACGGCGTGATGACCGGTTTGCGTATGTGCGCAGACGCGGCTCCGCCAGGCATCGCTTCCATAGGAATTGACGGATGGGGCGTGGATTATGTGCGAGTGGATCGCGACGGTAAGCCGATGGGCGATCCTTATTGCCATCGGGACGAACGAACTACCAAGGCCATGGAACAGGTCTTCCAGCATATCTCTCCGGAGAGATTGTATGCGCTAACGGGAATTCAGATACTCGAATTGAACACGATTTTTCAGTTGTACGCGGATCAGCAGGCGGGTATTGACGCGGGCGCGCGCTGGCTGAATCTTCCCGAATATGTGAGCTACGTCTTAGGAGGGCGAGCCGTATCAGAGTATACGAATGCTACGCACACGCAGCTTGTCACATTGGGGAAACACGAGTGGTGCGACGAAATTTTTGAAGCGACGGGTTTAGCGCGGTCAGCGGCGCCAGAAATTGCGGCACCCGGCACAGTGATTGGCCGAGTTCGCGGTGAGTTAAGCAGGATTGCGCAATTTTCGGACACGAAGCTTATTGTGCCCGCTTGCCATGATACCGCCTCTGCGATTTCCGCAATACCGGCTACCGGAAACGATTGGGCGTTCATCAGTTCGGGTACCTGGTCGCTAGTTGGAACTGTGCTTGCGTCGCCGTGTGTGAGCGACAGCGCGCGGGAGATGAATTTTACGAACCTTGGAGGTGTTGCCGGGACAATCTGTTTCCTGAAAAACGTAAATGGCATGTGGCTGTTGAGACAGTGCATGGACGAATGGGAGCAGCGGGGCTACGCATGGAAGCTGGAAGAGTTGATTCGGCGCTGTGAGCAGTTGCCGGCGCCGCGCATATTGATTGATGTCGATGAAGCGCCGCTGATGCATCCGGGCGACATGTTGGCAAAGATCAATGCGCAACTGGAGGCGGCGAGCGCACCTCAACTTGAAGTGAACGACGAAGGCATTCCAGCGATGGCCAATGTAATTTTTTACAGTCTGGCGAAACGGTATGCGGACGTGCTTGCATGTGTCGCGCGAATTACGGGAAAAAAACTGAGACGACTGTTCATCGTGGGAGGTGGGAGCAAGAACGGCTTGCTCAATCGCCTGACTGCGAGTTGCACGGGTCTGGAAGTCATTCCTGGTTCGAGCGAGTGCACGACAATCGGAAATTTCGCGATTCAGCTTGCGGCGCTCGAAGGGCACGGAGAAAACGGCGAAAGTGTGACCACCGATGCTGTTGCACATCACGCGGAAACGCTGGCCTCTCACTATTTAACTAATTCCTGATAGAGGACGGTCATGCACTTCGCTAGAGTGGCCCTGCGACAGGAGAACTCAAGATGAATGACAAACTGGCGGAAAAGGTATGGAGAGCGCTCGATCGGCTGAGTGTGGAGCTGCCGTCCTGGGGATTCGCGAACACCGGCACCCGCTTTGGCAAATTCATTCAAGCGGCCGCCGCAACAACGATTGAGGAAAAGTTCAGCGACGCGGCTCAAGTGCACGCGGTTACGGGCACTTGCCCGACACTTGCATTGCATGTTCAGTGGGACCTTCCTAATGGTTTGCAGGACGTGAAAGACGTCGAGAATCTCAGCAGGAAGTTTGGCATTCGGCCCGGCTCGATCAATCCAAACGTTTTTCAAAATCAGGAGTACAAATACGGCTCACTGGGAAATCCAGATCCAGAGATTCGAAAAGCTGCGATGCGCCACATCTTGGAGTGTGTGACGATAGCGGATGCGCTGAAATCCAGAGACATCAGTCCGTGGTTTGCCGATGGGTCAAACTATCCCGGATCGCAAAATATTCGTAAACGGATCGAGTACTTTGAAGAAGGGTTGCAGGAAATTCACAGGGCGCTGAAGCCGAGCCAGCGGCTGCTCATTGAATACAAACCGTTCGAGCCGGCCTTTTACCATACCGACGTCGCGGATTGGGGAATGGCTTATCTGCTCGCGGAGCATGCCGGGCCGCAAGCGCGAGTGTTGGTGGACACGGGCCATCACTATCAAGCGCAGAATATCGAGCAGATTGTCGCCTGGCTGCTGCACCGCGAAATGATTGGAGGATTTCACTTCAACGACCGGCGTTATGCGGACGACGATTTGACGCTGGGCTCAATCGATCCTTATCAGGTGTTTCGCATCTTCCATGAGATCCATATGTACGAGTGGGAGAAGAAAGCTTCCGCGGATATCGCCTACATGGTGGACCAGAGCCACAACCTCAAAGGAAAAATCGAGGCGATGATTCAAACAGTTTGCACTGCGCAGGAATTGTACGCGCGCGCGGCGCTGGTGGACCATGAACGCCTGGCGCTATTGCAACAAAGTTGTTCGTTAGTGGATGCAGAAGAGACTTTGCGCGGCGCGTTCTGGGTGGACACGCGAGACATCGTCGCGGAATGGAGGAAGAGCAACAAACTTCCCGCGGATCCAATGCTTGCGTTTCGCCAGAGCGGTTATCTGGAACGAGTTACGCGCGAACGGCGGGAGAAGAATGTGGGCGCAAGTGCGAGCTATGCTTGAGCGCCAGGGAAGTGTTGCGACCAATGAATTCAGTGGAAGCTGGCGGAGATGGGGGATTGTTGATCGAGTGAAGCGGAACTCCCCGGAGTGACTTATTAGCGGAGCGGCAGGTGGCCCGCCGCACGCACCACGTCCACGGCAGCGTACCGCGTGCCGGCATCGACTCGACGCATGACGCGGCGGATGTGGTTCTTCACTGTAAACTCGGACAAATTCAGATTCGAAGCAATTTCCTTGTTGGTCAGCCCGTTGGCGACGAGTTGGATGAGTTGAAGTTGCCGGGGAGTCAAGGCCTTTTTATCGGAGGCCTGCTCGTTGGCGAGGTCCGGGCTCGCCGCACCCCTCCTCTGGAGATACTGGATTAGCGACAAACAGAGATTTGGGGGGCAAGTCGCCTCGTCGCGCACGGCAGCGAGAACTGCCGCCACCATTTCCGCCACTGAGGCATCCTTCAGCATATAGCCGCAGGTTCCTAGGAAGGCGGCCCTCAAGAAAGTGGCCGGATCGTCATTCATTCCAAACAGGACGAGTTTCGTTTCGGGCTTTTCACGGAGAACGTCGGACAAAAAGGCCGAGTGGGTAGTACTATCGAAGCAATCAGTCAGAAGCACGTCACAGTGTGCGGAAGCAATTTCTTCTTTGCTGGTGGTTGTGATGCGATTGACACCAACTACTAAGATTTCTGATCGTTTTCTGAGCAAGCGCGTCAAAGTGTCGCGCAGTAAGCGATTCTCGGCTAACAGGTAGAGCTTAATTTCTGGGGACATCCTTCGTTGACACGTCTGGCCCATAGACACCCTCAGGCTAGGTAAATAGGTTCACACGAGCTCTAAAGCGGCAAAGGCGCAGTACCGTGATTTGTGTACTAACGACTTAGTGAAATGCAGTCTAGAAGTACTAGAGAAGCATGTCAAGTATCTTTTATGTGGGTAAACATACAGTTAAGAAAAAACTCATCAGAATCCTGTGGTGCTAAATAGCCAAAGGTGAGTTGGCACTGTGGCTTGGCCCCGGCACTACTGAAAGTGCCAAGCTCTCCACGCGGTTTAACTACTTCCACCATGGTCCTCTTTCCGACCGTAAACCAACCTGCTGCCAGGGCGCAAAATTAGCGCTTCATGAGACCTATCATTTTTTTCTAAGCCACCGATACTGCGAACCATCGATTCCGCAAGGGGTATGCCGATGGTCAAGACATTCCGGGTGCTCATGGCCAACCAGCCGAAGGTGATGAGAGAGCTGCTTGCCGAAATGCTCGCGGACGAACCATGGATTGAGATCGTGGGCGAGGTCAGCCAAGAAGCAGAGATTCCGCAGCTCGTACAAAAGACGGCGCCGGACCTCCTGGTAGTGACCGCACACAATCCCGGCAAACGACCGGCGATCTGTGACCAGTTGCTGCGGGAGTATCCGGCGCTGCGCATCATCGCTGTCGCGCCACGCGAAAACTACACCGTGTGCTATTGGGCCTCACTGGATATTCATGCAGACCACGTCGAATCGTCGGAACGGGGATTTCTCAGCGCCGTCAGGAATGCCGCGGAAAGCGCAGACAACGGGAGCAAGGTCAATTGAAAGGAGGTCCCTTCAGAACATGCTGAAAACCGCGTCCGCCCTGGTGCTGGTCCTGTCCGCGTTACTCGCGCTGCCGGTGGCCCAGTCTGCATCCGCGCAGGAGACCACGGAACGCCAATCACGACAGCCGATGACCAATTCCCGACCGGCCGACCGAGCGGCGTCCGAGTTGGAAAAGGCGAACTTATCCCGAGTTGCGGCGTCGGCTCCGCAAATCCGAGAGGTCTTGGTTAAAGAACCCGGGATTCTGGTTGAGCTAAAGCGCTGGGTGGCGAAGGAGTCGAGCGACAAAGGCCAAATTGTAAGCGACGAGGACCTGACTGACACCGCTATTCTCGACCGACTAACGACCGACGTCGCTTTTCGTTCGGCCGCAACGCAGATTCTGCAGCGCTACGGCTATTTACGGCCAGGACTCAATCCGGACTCCGAGATGGGAAAACAGCAGGAGCTAATGCTCAAAGAACGAGCTAAACGCCTGGTGCAGATCGAAGCGCAGGAGGATTCAGAAGCGATCAAGCCGCGAAAACTCGGCGACAGCGACGTGAACCAGACGGCGTGCGAAGGCAAGAACTCACGGGATTGCGAACAGAACGCTTCGCGCTCGTTAAATCGCAGCTCGCTTTCCGAGGGAGAGAACCTAGTTCCGAAACAAAAGGAGCTACCTTCGCCCAGCGATGCACCCGCCGAAGTTTCGCCGCGAATGCTGCGAGCCAATGGAGCCGCCGATAACGGCTTTAGCTACGAAAATGTTGATCCGACCGTGCTGTCTGCGAGCCTCTCTCAACCAGGGAGGTCGCGGAGTTACCGCGATGGAATCTTCCCCGATGACTTGCCTTCCGATAATACGACTTATGGCATGCCAGAACAGTTGCGCCGAGCGGCGACCGGCGCGGCTCCAGACGAGAACTTAGTCGAGGGGAATCCTCCAATCGTCACGGGAACCTTGAACACTGCGAACGCCAGAAGGCGTACTGAGCCGCAGTTATCCAGGGACCGGCTGGCCACTCCGGGTGCGATGGTGCACCGGCCCAATCCGTATGCAGACATTCCGTCGTTGTACGACCTGTATGTGCAAGCTCCTTCTCGAGAGCAGCCACCGAAAAGATTTGGAACCGAAGTATTTCAGGATGGGCTGCGGGACGTGCGCGCCATTCCCATGGATTTGCCCGTCGGTCCCGACTATGTCGTCGGCCCGGGCGACAGCTTGTCGATTGATCTTTGGGGAGGACTTTCGTCAAAGCTAGTTCGAGTTGTAGACCGGCAAGGGCGAGTTACGCTGCCGGAGGCAGGCCCACTCCTCGTGAGCGGAAGGTCCCTTGGCGAAGTGCAACAAGCCGTGCAGCGGGCTGTGGGGACGCAATATCGCGACACGTCCGCAGACGTGTCGGTGTCGCGGTTACGAACGATTCGAATCTATGTCGTGGGCGAAGTGCAGGAGCCTGGCGCGTATGACATCAGCTCGCTGTCGACAGCGTTGAACGCGCTGGTGTCGGCCGGCGGGATCACGCCAAGAGGATCGCTACGGAACCTGAGGCACATGCGTGGACGGAGCGAACTAGAAGTCATTGACGCCTACGATTTGCTATTGAATGGCGTTACGCCCGATGCGCAACGATTTGAAAACGGCGACACGCTCATGGTGCCGCCGGTCGGTGCGCAGGTCACAGTGACAGGAATGGTCAGAAGGCCGGCGATTTACGAGTTGGGCGGTGAGACGGCGGTCGCAGATGTCCTCGAATTGGCGGGCGGGATCCTTCCGGCGGCGGCACTGCAACACGTCGAAGTGCAGCGATTGGAAGCACACCAAAAGCGAACGATGCTGAGTTTGGATCTGTCGGTCGAAAGCCCCAACGTCTCCCAACTGGCATCTTTGCAAATCAAGGATGGCGATGAAATCCACATCTTTCCGATCGCCTCTTACAACCAGAACGCGATTTACCTGCAAGGACATGTCCTCAGGCCGGGGCGCTATTCCTATCGCGAAGGCATGAAACTGACCGACCTAGTCGCGACATATAAAGACCTCCTACCCGAGCCCGCCGCGCACTACGGAGAAATCATTCGGCTCGATGCTCCCGACTTCCGTCCGAGCGTCGTAAGTTTTGACTTGGCTTCCGCGATGAAAAATCCGGCTACCGCTCCGCTGCTGCAACCCCTGGACACCGTCCGAATCTATAGCCGCTTTGATTTTGAGCCGGCACCCACCGTATCGGTGGTAGGTGAAGTTCGGGCTCCCGGCAGCTATCGAACGGCCGGGCAGATCTCAGTAAAGGACGCCGTGTATCTAGCGGGTGGCCTCGCACCGGATGCGGCGTTGGATACGGCGCAGCTGTTTCGCATGGACGCCGACGGGGGATCGAAGATCTTCAGCGTAAGCCTCGAAGCGGCAATGCACGGCTCAGCGGCAGACAACCTGTTACTTCAGCCGCGCGACCGGCTGCTGATTCACAAAAACATCTCGCGGGTGCAGCCGGAAACGATCGAGATAACCGGTGAAGTTGCAAACCCCGGGCGTTACCCGTTCAGCGCGAATATGCGTGCCGCGGACCTGATCCGGGCGGCCGGAGGCTTGAAACGAAGTGCCGATACAAATACCGCCGACCTAACTCGATATGCAACCTCCGGTAATTCGCCCGAGCAGTCGCAACTTTCGCTGGCGTCCATAAGAAATGGCAATGGCAGCGAAGATGTGGCTCTGCATAGCGGCGACGTTCTGGCGATACGGCAAATTCCTGGATGGAGCGACGTAGGTGCATCCGTGAAGGCGAGCGGCGAGCTCACCCATCCAGGAACGTACGGCATACAACCTGGAGAACGGCTGAGCTCGGTATTAGAGCGGGCCGGTGGTTATACGGCGCAAGCGTCCGCTTACGGTGCGGTGTTGATGCGGCGTGAGATCCGAGACCTGGAAGCGAGAAACCAATTGGAACTGATCGAGCGCATGAAAGCGGAGCGAATACACCTCAAGGCGCTTCCCGAGGGAGACACCGACCAAAAGAACGCGAAACTTAACGCTCTGGCGCAGACCGACGCGACGTTAAGTCAACTCGCGACAAATGCTCCCATTGGCCGAGTCGTGATTCACATATCGTCCGACGTCAATCAATGGAAAAACACTCCGGCGGATCTAGCGTTGCGTGACGGAGACGTGCTGGTGATTCCAAAGAAAGCGAACGTAGTAGTCGTTAACGGTCAGGTGTTCAATCCAACGGCAATTTCGGCGCAGCCAGGAAAGTCTGCGCGGTGGTATTTGAGCCAAGCCGGGGGGCTTACGCCGAACGCCGACAAGAAAGCCGTTTTTGTCGTGCGAGCCGACGGATCAGTGATCTCGAAGAACAGCAACGATGGCTGGTGGTCGGGCGATCCTCTGAACGCAGCGCTGCGGCCGGGAGACATGGTGGTTGCGCCGGAGCGGACTCCGAAGATCGGCGGAGCAAATTGGTCGACGATCTTGCAAACAGCGCAGGTAGCCTCATCGCTGGCGCTCGCTGTGGCCTACATTCACCCGTAGTCGAGACCGAGCCAGATGCACACAAGCGCCCAGTGGCTCGCGAGCCTCGCACTGATTCTGGTGACGGGAACCGCGACTTTAGGACAAGAAACAAAGGGAGATGAAAGGCCAGCGGTAGTGGCAAAAACGAGCGAGGAAATGGAACGAAAGCCAAAGCCTAAATTGAGCCGAGTGACGGATGAGGAGGACAACATTCGTGACGTGAACCTGTCGCTCGGCGCTAGCCAGCTAGGCAAACGATTCTTGCTTGATCAAAAAGAAATTTGGACCAGTCCCGCCCGCCTTCGCTGGACCGATGCGAACTGGCTGTTACCACTGACCGGCGTCACAACGGGTTTGCTGGTAACAGATGTCCACTCAAGCCGGCACATTTCGCAGAATCCCGCGACCATGAGCCATTACAGCAACCTTTCCAACGCTGCTGTCGCGGGCCTTATTGGCGGCACCGCGGCAATTTGGATCGCCAGTTATCCCAAACATCGAGAGCATTGGCGGGAGACCGGTTTTCTTGCGGGGGAAGCTGCAGTAAACAGTTTGATCACAGTCGAGGCGATGAAGTACTCGCTGGGACGCCAGAGGCCTTTCCAAGGGGTCGGGAACGGTGATTTTTTCAGCGGCGGCGTCTCTTTTCCGTCCGAACATTCGGCGGCTGCTTGGGCGGTGGCTGGAGTTGTGGCTCATGAATACCCTGGACTCCTTACCAAGCTCGTGGTTTATAGCCTGGCCTCTCTGGTTGACTATTCCCGGTACCGTTCACGGCAGCATTTTCCTTCCGACATTTTTGTCGGTGGCATTATTGGTAACGTGGTCGCCCAAGACATATATAGCCGGCACCACGACATGGAACTTGGCGGCAGTCAGTGGGAACCGCTGGGGACCTTTCTTCGCCGAACGCGGGCGACTTCCAGCGCAAATATGGGTTCGCCCTATGTCCAATTGGACAGTTGGGTTTATCCCGCCATGGATCGGTTGATCGCGCAGGGCTATGTCCAATCGGCGATCACGGATATGCGTCCATGGACAAGATTTGAGTGTGCCCGACTGGTCAGCGAAGCCGCCGAAGCAGTGGCCAACGCCGAGAGTCCTTCTTCACAGGCTTCAAAAATTTACGGCTCGTTGGCACAGGAATTCAGCGAAGAGATCTCCCGTCTGGCAGGAGGCGACAATACTCGAGCCCGCATCGAGTCTATTTCAACTCGCGTTTCCCAGATAAGTGGCAAGCCGCTTTCCCAGGGATACCACTATAATTTTGGCCAAACGATCATCAACGATTTCGGGCGCCCGTACGAGCAAGGTTTTAACAATGTGACAGGGTTTTCACTATGGGCAACCGAGTCGTATTTCACTGCATACGCCAGCGGGGAATTTCAACATTCTCCGGCTGCGCCTGCTCTTACGGATTCGTCACGCCAAGTCATCTCACAGATACAAGAAATCCCCGTTCCTCCAGCAACGCCGATAGCGCGAATCGATCAATTCCGGCTGCAAGACACGTATGTAGGCATGACTCTAGAAAATTGGCAGATAACTTTTGGCAAACAGAGCCTATGGTGGGGCCCCAGCGCCGGTGGATCAATGATGCTGGGAAACAACATTGAACCGCTAAACATGTTCCGGATCAACAGAGTCTCCCCGTTTAAATTGCCAAGCGTCCTCAGATTTTTTGGTCCGATGCGAGTGGAGTGCTTTCTGGGACAACTCTCTGGCCACAATTTTCTGTTTGCTGGGGACAGCGGCTTGACAGGAGGCTGGACGACTTCTGTATCGCCGCAGCCAATGATATCCGGCGAGAGAATCAGCTTTAAGCCCACCGCAAACGTTGAATTCGGCGTTTCTGCAACCACTCTCTTTGCTGGCGAAGGAGTACCCTTCACAACCCGAACGTATCTGAAAGGGATTTTTCAGATCGGCACGAACGGGACACCGGGCACCGCTCAAGATCCCGGCGACAGACGATCCGGATTTGATTTCAGTTACCGCCTGCCGCTACTCCGCAATTGGGCCACTTTTTATGCCGACGGAATGAGTGACGACCAATGGACTCCCATAGCCTACGCGGACCGCTCATCATGGACAGCTGGACTCTATTTTTCCCGGTTACCCAAGGCTCCGAAGCTTGATCTGCGTGTAGAAGGCGTGTATTCAGACCTGCCCATCGGAGGGGCGGTCGGCAACGGTTTTTTCTATTGGAACGGGCGTTATCGCGATGGCTACACCAACAAAGGGAATCTCATCGGAAGCTGGGTCGGGCGTCAGGGACAAGGCGCCCAGGTTTGGTCTAACTATTGGATGAGCCCTAAAAATCGGATTCTTTTCAATTTTCGGCATCAGAAGATCAGTCAGCAATTCATTCCGGGCGGCGGTTCGCTGACCGACGTGGGCGTTCAAAGCGACTACTCCGTTCGCAAGGGGTTGGACGTTTCTTTTTCCGTGCAATACGAGCGATGGCTGATACCTGCAATCCAACCGCAGTCATCGCAGAGCGTTACATCCTCGCTCACTTTTCGGTTTCGGCCGGAGAAATCCATATATCCCGGCGTTCGAACGAACTCCGTGTCGTCTGACGAACCTTCCAGAGGCGAAGAAGCTGTGGGGCAGCCTTGAGCCAAGACACATTCCTTTCCGAAATTGGCGAGATGCGTCAGTCAAACGGCGACGTGAAAGCCTCGCATGAGAGCGACGATAATCGCGAGCGCCAGATAAGGCGGCTGCGAGCGGTTTGGGAAAACCGGAGTTATTTGCTGCGTTACGTCGTTTGCGGTTTTGTAATCAGCGTTCTCGGAGCTCTCGCGATTCCTTCGCGATACCAGGCTACAACTCAGCTGATGCCTCCGGATAACCAGTCCGGCTCGGGAGCAGCTGCACTTCTTTCCGCGGTTGCCGGGCGCGCAGGTGCCGGCGGTTTAGGGAGCCTTGCTGGCGATGTCCTGGGCGTCAAGAATTCCGGCGCCTTATTTGTAGGAATTCTTTCAACCCGCACTGTGCAGGACCGAATTATCCAAAAGTTTGAACTGAATCGCGTTTATCACGATTCCAAACCGGAAGATACCAGAGCTGACCTCAGCAAGCACACTGGTATCTTCGAAGATCGCAAAAGTGGAATCATTTCGATTTCAGTCACCGACCATGATCCGCGGCGGGCGGCCGCGATTTCCAGCGCTTACGTAGAAGAATTGGATCGCCTGGTCGCCGAAGTGAGCACCTCGTCTGCCAGACGTGAGCGCATTTTTCTGGAGCAACGTTTGGCGGCTGTAAAGTCAGAAGTCGACAACGCAGCCGAAAAATTCAGTGAATTCGCCAGTAAGAACACGGCCATCGACATTCCCGCGCAAGGCAAGGCGATGGTAGAAGCGGCCGCGCGGCTGCAAGGACAGTTGATCGCGGCGGAATCCGAACTGCGCGGTCTGGAAGCAATCTACACCGATAAAAACGTCCGTGTGCGAGCGCTCCGCGCGCGGGTAAACGAACTTCAGGTGCAATTGGAAAAGCTTGGTGGAGACGGGAGCGGACCGAAAGGTTCATTGGACCAGAATTCGGCGGCGATGTATCCGTCCATTCGCAAATTGCCAATTCTTGGCGTTACGTATGCCGATCTCTACCAGCGGGCGAAAATCCAGGCGACGGTATTCGAGTTGCTTACCCAGCAGTACGAGCTCGCCAAAGTGCAGGAAGCCAAAGAGATCCCCAGCGTGAAAGTTTTGGATCCCGCCGTTGTGCCCACAAAGAAATCGTTTCCGCCACGTCTCGTCATTTCTCTCGGCGGCACGGCGATTGCCTTCCTTTGTGGCTGCGTCTGGTTATTCGCATCACGGCATTGGCACAGTATCGACTCACAAGATTCCGGGAAACGGTTTGCCGTAGAAGTTGCCTCGAACCTGCGCAGCGACTTCCGCCGTATCGTGCCAATCACCGCAACGCTGTTTCGCCGGACTGCCCGAAGTCAGAAGATGGCGCCGGAAGACACAATTCCAGCGGAACTTCCGGCCTCTTCAGCGAGTCCGGCAGATGGGGCTGCGGGCCAGAACTTGTCGCGTGCGGTTGGGGAGGGAGCGGATTGAACGGGACGGCAGCACGGCGAAGCACGTATGCCTCGCCAACGGGATGGGCGCCGCCCCGCGAACTACACGCGAGGAGCTGGACAGAAGAACACGCGCACTCGGTGTTCTATGCTCGCAAGTGGAGGGCGCAGGGCGGTCTGCTTCGACAAGCGACGTACGCCCTCATTGACGTGACACTCGTTTGCGTCTCGGCAATTGCCGTGTACGGATTTCGTTTTGGTTTCGATCAACTGTGGGGCATCCGATCGTACGCGTATTGGCAAAGTATTAGTTCAGCGTATCTACACGGATATTCCGGACTTCTCGTTCTGTACTGTTCTTTGGTCGTGCTGGCTTGTACGAGCCACGGTCTTTACCGCACCCCGCGAGAAATAACCGCTTTCGTAGAGTCAAAGCGCGTCGCGAAGGCCATCGCCTTGAGCACGGTGGTCATGGTCTTGTTTATCTTCACGTCGGGAAATAAAGAGGTATCCCGACTGGTCGTGACGCTAACAAGCACCATGAATTTCCTGATGCTGTCCGGATGGCGTTACGCGAAACGGCAATTCGTTTTACACCGAGCGGAACATGGAATCGGCCAATCGCGGGTTTTGATCGTGGGCGCGGGAAAGATGGGCAAGGCATTTGCCGGGTGGCTTCAGCAGAATCGTCATCTCGGCTATGACGTTTGCGGTTTTTTGGACGCTAAGCTGAATGGCGACAAGAGGACGCTGGGACGTCTAAAGGATTTTCGGGCTGTCGCGCTCGAACACTTCGTTGATGAAGTCTTTGTCACCATTCCCGCCGACGGCGAAATGGTAAAACAGCTGTTCATGGAGGCCCGGGATCTCAGATTGAATCTCCACGTGTTGCCTGACCTGTACGATGGACTCGCTTGGCGCGCTCCCCTGCACAATATCGGAGGTTTTCCGGTCCTTGAGCTATACGCCGAGCCAATCCCGGCGACCGGACTCGCCGTAAAGCGGGCGATAGATATTTTTGCAGCGTTCACCGGTCTCATCGTTCTCTTCCCTTTGTACGTCGTGATTGGCATTTGGATCAAGATCGACTCAGAGGGGCCGGTTATCTATGGTGCGCCGCGATTGGGAAAGAAAGGAAAACAATTCACCTGTTACAAGCTGCGAACCATGGTGGACTCCGCGAATCAGCAGAAAGACGACCTGCGCCATGCCAATCAGCGGAACGGACCAATCTTCAAAATTGAGGCGGACCCGAGGGTCACGCGCTGCGGCCGTTGGCTCCGAAAATTCAGCGTCGACGAGTTACCGCAGTTAGTGAATGTGTTGAAGGGCGATATGAGCCTCGTCGGTCCGCGACCGCATCCGGTGGATGACTGCGAGCGATATTCCATCGAACACCTGAGGCGACTCGACGTCAAGCCGGGCATGACCGGTCTGTGGCAGGTGACCGCTCGGAGAGATCCCTCGTTTGAAACAAATATAGCTCTCGATCTGGAGTACATCGAGAACTGGAGCCTCGGTTTAGACATAAATATCTTGCTGAAAACGGTTCCGGCGGTCGTTCGTGGCGAAGGAGCTTGAAGCGGTATGAGCATCGCTTATCCACCTCTGACGGAACCGCGGCCCGATCATGCAAGGCGATCCGATGTACAGACGCCTGGCTCTGATGTCACTCAAACGACGCTTCGTTCTTGGGGCCCGAAATTCACTATTTCACTGTTAGATCAGGGTTTAACGGCGGGTGTGGGATTCCTGGTGAATCTTTTGTTGGCAAGGTGGTTGCGCGCGGACGCCTACGGCGCGTTCGCGGTTGCCTTCGCAAGTTATTTGTTCATCGCGGGATTCCACAATGTGCTGCTGCTCGAGCCGATTAGCGTTATGGGCCCCTTGCATCATGCTCACAACCTGCAGCGTTACTTTCGGACGCAACTTACCATTCACACGATCGTGACCGGCGTTCTTTCGCTCCTGGCGCTTATAACTGCAGGTGTAACGTGGCTCGTCACGCCGCAGAGTCCTCTGTGCGGTGCAATGTTCGGCATCGGCATTGCATTGCCGTTTTTGCTGCTTCTGTGGTTGGCACGCCGGATGTGTTACGTCGTACAGCTTCCCGCGCTGGCACTCGAGGGAAGCATTTTCTACCTTGCGTTTGTTGCGGCCGGTTTATTTCTTCTCGCACGACTCACCGTACTCAGCCCGTTTGCGGCATTTCTTCTGACCGGACTCGGAAGCTTACTTGGTGCCGGACTATTGCTGAGGCGTCTGGGAATTTGGACCCATTCTGATCTGCACTCGCCCGCTGTTTCCTGGAGTGGCGTGTTTCGCGAAAACTGGGTCTACGGCCGTTGGCTCCTTGGCAGTACGGTCTTGTCTTTCGCAAATGGGCAAATTCAGACCTTTATCGTGGCCGCGGTCGTAGGTTTAGGAGCGGCTGGCACGCTCCGTGCCATGCAGTTGCCTTCGGTTCTGATGGCTCAGACAATCGTTGCCGCGAGTCTCCTCATCCTGCCCAGCTTGGCTTACGACTTCGGTAGAGCTGATTTACAGTCGACCAGAAATAAAGCTTATGGAATGTCAACGCTCCTTGGTGTGACCGCAGCGCTGTATGCTGCTTTGCTTTTCGGTTTTTCCAGCCCGGTTGAGAAACTGCTTTACGGAGGGCGTTATTTCGACAGCGCTAGATTGATTCCCATGTTGGCGCTCATGAACGTGGGAACCGGGCTCGCTTCCGGATTCTCTTTGCTGCTTAGAGCGATGCGAAAAACTCATGTTGAATTTGCAGCTTATGGTCTCGCCGCCTTGGTAAGTCTTACGAGCGCCTACTTCCTAGCTAGAAGGTGGGGAATCGCCGGTGCCGCGATAAGCATGGTGCTGGGAAGTTCCACGCTGGCCATTTTCACATATCTGTTCTGTTGGAGTACGGGTTCGGCGGCCGGTAGGCTGGAGGAAATATAAAGATGCAGCGCCCCGACGTCTATCGAGAGAATACCGCTAGAAACCAATGGTTTGAAGACTCGCCCGAGAGTTTGCAAACGGCTGAGGAAAACTGCGGCGATACCACAAGAAGTTACTTGAATCTACCCGGCAGTGAAGACGAACTACTCTCGTTTCGGTATGTGAAGCGGTGGGTAGGGTCAGGGCCAATCCTGGATCTGGGCTGCAGCACAGGCGCTTACCTACGGTATTTCCCTGCCGATTCAATCGGATTAGATGCTTCCAAACCTAACCTTGAGCGATGCCGACAATTGGGTCTAACGGCGCGATTTTGTGACTTGAACCGAGAGTTGCCGTTTCGCTCCAACACTACGCCCGTAATCTTTTGTTCCCACCTGTTGGAGCATGTGGATTCACCCATCGCATTGTTAAGAGAGTGCTATCGTGTGCTTTCCGCCGACGGCGTGTTGATCCTGGGGCTACCCATCGAGAACAGTGCGGTAAATTGGCTAAGAGGCGAGAACTACTTCCGCGATCATCCCGGGCATCTTTACTCCTTTAGCCTAACCGGTATTAGTGCTCTTCTGGAGAAAACAGGATTTGAACTTCGCCAGCTCTATTTTGAGCCGCGCATTATTCGCAATTGGCTTTGGTTGTCGGCGCTTCAACATTTGCCAAATTATCTGGCTGCTCGGTTGGCGATGGCTTACTGGGTAATTGCCAATCGTAGTTAATCAACGGATTATATTGTGAATTCGCGAACACAGAACTCTGACGCCTTGGAAATGGTTGTTTACGGCTTCCTTTCAATTGGCCAAAGACTCGCCAGTGTCGGGTCTGAGGCCGGTTCTTGGGTCTGGCTCTTTCTTACGACACAGCCGTTGCTGGACTTAACTTGGAGATGGCACTTCTTTAAGATCAGCGAGCAGGAAGTCAACATACAGACAGTTGCGGGTTTACTCCTGCTAGTCGTTAACCTCGCCATTGGATTATGGGGCTCCTGGCGAATGCCTATAATCGGCAGCAAAGTCTGTCTGTTTCTGGCGTTCGCTTCATTTTCAGCCTTATTCACCTTCACTTCCTGGGGCACAAACGAAGTCATTCGGCTATTAACCGGCCTGTCGTTTTTCTTCACATCTACGTATGTTTTTCGAGACGAGAGCGGATTTCTCCGGTTCAGCAGGTGGTTCCTGGCGAGTCTTTCCATCCCTATCTTGATTTCTTATCTCGAACTTATGGGTATCGTTCCATACGAATACCACGACTGGATTGATGGTGCTGAGGTCGGCCGCGTCACGGGGGGCTACGAACATCCCCTGACTCTGGTCTATTTTCTGGTTTACGGAATACCGTGTGCTCTAGTGCTGCTCTTCAGTGTGAATAGGGTCCGGTCACAGAGAACACTCGCGCTGATCTTCCTTCTGGCGGCCTTTGGCTCGATTATCTTTTCGATGCATCGTGTCGGCTTGCTCGTAGCTGTTGCAGAAGTTCTTCTATGGTTCATCTTGACGGGAAGAAAGCGCATGGTGGCAGCTGTTTCGGGCGCCGTCATTTGCGCGGCAATGATATTTGTGACGTGGATTCAGAATTTATATGCTCCCCTCGTCGACTCCTTCGGTTTAGTTGATCCGACGACCAGTCAGTTCTTCCGCGGCCGCGGGCTGAACTGGTTCTTATTCTTGAATTCATTATTCAGCAGCCATCCAATTTATTGGATTGTAGGTAAGGGTGGCTCCGTTCCCTCAGGATGGGAAACTCTTTTCAACGACTTGTCTCCAAACGAACCACACAGCGACCTGATTAGGTTGCTCCACGCGTATGGTTTCGTTGGACTAGTTCTCTACCTCTCAATCTTAGCCGCATTTCTTAAGGTGGCGGTGTCAATTCGGCGAAGCAAATCGCAATTTTGCATGATGCTCGGAACATTGTTGCATCTTGCGCTTTTTGGAATTCTTGCGCTTAGCTTTACATCCGAGCCCTCCCGCTACCCAAGCGCGATCTCGTATTTGTTTTTGTTTGGAGCCGCGGCATGCATGTGCGTCTCTGAGAAAGCAACGGAGAACGGGGCCAGCTAGATATATGGATCGATCCGCCAAAAAGATTCTCTTCGTGCACCCAATCTGCACCCACTACACCAAGGGGTTTTTCGAACAATTTGCGACGCAGTGCGACTTGAAGTGTTTGTTTTTTTCCGACGGCGGCGAGTGGTTTTGGCAAAAGGAGCATGGAGTGCAAGGCGGGGAGTTCGACTTCGAGTATTTGGGGGGAATTCGGATCGGAAAGACCCGCGTCACTCCAAGGCTGCCCTGGAAACTGCTCGGCCACTCGGCGGATGCAATCGCGTGTAGCATTGACGGAAAATTTGCTCTTCCCGTGGCCTATCTAGCTGCTCGTCTGAAAGGAGTTCCGTTCCTGCTTTGGACAGGAATTTGGTCTTCGGTTGAGACGCCGTTCCATAGGCTGATTTTCCCAATTACTCGATATTTGTACCGCCACGCCGATGCGGTGCTCGCCTACGGTGAGCACGTGAAGAAATATCTTATTGCACAAGGCGTGCTACCAAACCGAATTTTCGTAGCAAGGCATTCGGTAGATAACGAATGGTATGCCAGGACAATCTCGGACGCGCAAAGGGCGGCAGTACGCGCACGTATAGGAGTTTCTAGCGACCAAAAAATTGTACTTTCTCTCGGACGGTTGGAAGAGGTGAAAGGGGTCCGCTACCTTATTGAGGCGTTTGCCGAGGAAATGCCTGCCAATGCCACGCTTGTGGTGGCCGGAGAAGGGTCCGAGCGGTCGTCATTAGAAGGAATGGCACGGTCGCGGTGTGGCCCGGGCCGCGTAATCTTCTTAGGCTATGTGCCGGTGGAATCCGCTGTGGAGCTATACAGCATCGCGGAAGTATTTGTTATCCCATCAATAACAACGCCAGCGGTCAAAGAGTTGTGGGGACTCGTGGTCAACGAGGCTTTTAACCAGGGTGTCCCAGTAATAGCGACCGACGCAGTCGGAGCAGCGGCCGGAGGTCTTGTGCAGGATGGATTTAACGGTTTCGTCGTTCCGGAAAGAGATACCGTTGCCATGCGACGCGGACTCGAACAGATCCTTTGCGATGAAGCTCTACGAGGAAAGCTGAGTACAGGTGCGAGAGCAAGCGTCCAGCAATGGAATCACGTGGAGATGGTCGAGAGCTTCATGAGAGCCGTCAATTTTGCCCTGCGAGTTTCCATCCCGACCAGATCGCCGTTGAACGCGAAAGCCGACGATACTGGACAACAAACCAAAGCAGACGGTCACTGTCCTCTATGCTCGAGCACTTCCCGGCGTTTCCGGCGCTTCGGAGTATTTCGCAAGTGCGTCTCCTGCGGCCTTCTCTTTCGCCATCCAATGCCGACGGCACAAGACCTTGAGACTCTCTATAGCCAAAGCTGGCAAGTGCCGGCAGAGAACAGCAATGAAACCGGCGGAACCACGTCTGAATATGCCGAAGTTTATGCGGGCCGGCTCATTCGCTCTCTCGGCAGGCGGGATTTGAACGGATTGGGAATTTTGGCGTACGGTGCCGGGCGCGGAGAGTTCCTGGAGGCACTTTCTCGCCGAGGCGCGCAAGTATTCGCTCTTGAGCCCTACGGCAGGAATTATCTTCAGCAGCGAGGCTTCAAAGCATACGCGTCAGTAGAGGAGCTGCCTAAGGACCTTCGCGTGGATGGGATTGTAACGATCGACGTGGTCGAGCACGAACTGGCAGCCTGGAATGTTTTGCGCTCACTACGTCCCTTCCTGACGGCCAACGGATGGCTTTATGTGGCCACTCCGAATCCACAGGGGCTGAATGCAAGAGTTTTTGGTGCACGGTGGCGAGAGGCTTGCAAGCCCGGTCATCTTCTTTTCTTCCCGCCGGAAACGTTAGAAGCCGTTTTGCAGAGCGCGGGGTTCGTGCGGACTCGGCGCTTGCGTTGGAATATGTTGTACCGGACGTCGTTACTCAGTCGCGCAAAGGATCTCGTTCTCAGCTTTCTTCGACTGGATGGCGAACTGCGTTATCTGGCATTCCAGTCTGATGAGTGCTCATGAAAAAGACCTGGATCACAACTAGTTGGGATGACGGGCATCCGCTGGATTTCCGAGTGGCTGACTTGCTGACTAAATACGGACTGTCCGGTACTTTCTACATTCCGCGGGCAGCAGAAACGGAGGTGATGACAGGGGAACAGGTTCGCGAGTTGAGCGCGCGTTTCGAGATCGGTGCTCATACCCTTGACCATGTCTACTTGAATGGCGTGTCGAAAGGCGAGGCAAACTATCAAATCGCCGGCTCCAAGAAATGGATCGAAGACATGACCGGAGCGGCATGCAAACTATTTTGTTTCCCAGGGGGGAAATTCGACCGCGACCATTTGCCTATGTTGCAAAGGGCCGGGTTTCAAGCGGCACGAACTGTAGAGATGTTCTCGCTCGAATTTCCGCGTTCCTACGGAAATTTTATGCTGATGCCCACCACGCTTCAGGCCTTTCCGCATTCAAGGCTCTCGTACGTGAGAAATTGCCTTGCCCGCGGACGACTCGTGCCGATGCTGCGTTATTTGGCGGGACGTGGCGCCCGGACATGGATGGCCCTTGCCGAACAGATGGCTCGGCGCGCGGTCGAACGCGGAGGAGTATTTCATTTGTGGGGCCACTCGTGGGAGATCGAATCTACTCGCCAGTGGAAGCAACTGGAAGAGTTGTTTGCGGTCCTCGCGCAGTGGAAAAACTTCGCACTTATGCGGCCGAACTCCTCGGTGATAAAGAATGCGGATTGAGATCTCTGAATTCGTCAAACACCTTTGCTGCCCAGATGACAAGCAGCCACTGAATGAGTTGCCAAACTCACTCATATGCTGCCAATGCCAGCGGCAATTTCCGCGCATCGAGGATCGCATCTTTGAAATTTTGCCATCCAGACCGGCCATGCTGCCCGCGCTAGCTGCGGACTCGGTCTACGCGAAAAGTTATCGAACTTTCTTTTATACGTCCTTCGTTTCCGCGAGGAACGCGGTCGCCTGGGGTGCCCCAGAAACCACGTCGCACAAGTGGACTCGAAGGCGACGGAACCATGTCGCCCAAGTAATGCAGCTGTTGAATGGAGGCAGCGGAGGCCTGGCGAAGTCCTTTTGCGATTTTTCGGCCGGAGCCGGCAATTGCACCTTCGAAGCCGCGAAGATGTACCAGAAGGTGTTTCATTGCGATCTTTCCCCAGATTCGCTGGTTTATGCGTGGAAAAGAGCTCTCGCCTCCGGCTGCGACAATATGATTTTCATCCGTGCTGACTATTTCGCTCCACCCTTCTGCGCTTCATTGGATCGGGTCGTATGTCTTGACACGCTCATTCGGGGTGACTGGCACGAACAATGGTTGCTTGAAAGTGTTCGCCAAGCCCTGGCGCCATCAGGCGCTGCCGTGGTCGACTTTCACAACTGGTGGCATAACCCTCTTCGGCGCCTCCACCTGCTGCCAGACAACTTCCGTGATAACCGAAGCTATGCCCTGAGCGAACTAACGGCTTTACTTAATGCCGCCGGAATCGCGAAATTTGAAATACGCCCCTTCATCCAGGAAGAGTCGGCAAGCCGCGCGAGCGTATTGAGGAAGATCATTCCTCCTGTGCGTTTTTTGGTACGGATCTCATCGCACGCGGAGAGTTCGGCCACAGAATTCTCGCGGTCTGCATGTCAGTAACGGAACCGCCGATGAAAATCCTTGTGATTCATAATTACTACCAAAATCCAGGAGGTGAGGATGCGGTATGCGAAGAGGAAATGGCCCTGCTCAGGCGCATGAACCAGCAAATCTTCCATTATTCGATTTCCAATAATGTCATTCGCGACTTCGGCGCGCTCGAAACGTTGAAGCTTCCCTGGAAAAGCATTTGGGCGCACGACAGCTATAAGGGCGTTCACAGACTGATCAAATGTACTTCGCCTGACGTCGTGCACTTGCACAACACTTTCCCCCTGGCTTCTCCTTCGGTTCATTACGCGTGCGCGCGCGAGCGCGTTCCCGTCGTGCAAACGCTGCACAATTTCCGTTTACTTTGTCCTGCCGCCACCTTTCTACGGGACGGTAAGGTTTGTGAGTCGTGTTCCGGCCGAATGTTGGCGTGGCCCGCGGTGTTGCACGGTTGTTATCGCGGCAGTCGTTCCGCGACCATTGCGACAGCGGGCATGCTCGCGGTCCACCGTAGCCTCGGAACGTGGCAAACAAAGGTTGATGTTTTTATCGCGCTCAGCGAATTTGCGCGGGGAAAGTTCATCGCAGGCGGGCTCCCAGCCGATCGAATCGTCGTAAAACCAAATTTTGTCCCGCATGCCCCGGAAG
>Ga0207641_10001384_pt1 | contig 23892 bp, 29 predicted proteins | sample KBSSwiS62_FD_184306 | JGI IMG/M metagenome (GOLD analysis project Ga0207641, IMG submission 184306) | Switchgrass rhizosphere microbial communities from Kellogg Biological Station, Michigan, USA - KBS Switchgrass S6-2 (SPAdes) (version 2) | ecosystem: Host-associated > Plants > Roots >... | reverse complement strand
ATCAGCCGCTTGCCGCGGATGACTTCCTTGAGCGGGTTGAGCTTCAGCCGGATGCCTAGTTGCCGAATGGTCTGCGACGGCTGGATGAAGGTGCGGCCCACGTAGGCGTTCTTCATCAAGCCCTGCCCGTAGGGGATTCCCGAACCCTGGGCGTATCCGACAGCGGCCGGGGTGCCCGATTCCGGGACGCCGATCACGAGGTCGGCGTCGACGGGCATCTCGGTGGCCAACCTGCGGCCGATGTCCACGCGGGTGGCGTGCACCGAACGTCCTGCGATGACGCTGTCCGGCCTTGCCAGGTAGACGTACTCGAAGACGCAGGCCTTGGGCGTCGGGTTGGCGAATCTGGTGGAGCGCACGCCGTCGGCGTCGATGGCAAGCAGCTCGCCGGGTTCGATGTCGCGGACGAACGAGGCGCCGACGATGTCGAGCGCAGCGGTCTCCGATGCGACCACCCAACCGCGGTCGAGGCGGCCGAGCGACAACGGTCGCACGCCGTACGGGTCACGCGCCGCGTAGAGGGTGTTTTCGTCCATGAAGGTCAGGCAGAACGCGCCCCGGACGGTGGGCAGGAGTTCCAGTGCGGCCTGCTCCAGCGTCGAGTCCGCCGCCCCGTGAGCCAATAGGGCACCGAGGACGTCGGAGTCGGTGGTCGCCGCTGGGGCGCCCCTCGTGTTGATGAGGCCTGCGCTGCGCGCGCGGGCTGCGAGTTCGGTGGTGTTGACCAGATTTCCGTTGTGCCCCAGGGCGACGCCAGTACCTGCCGCGGTGTTGCGGAACACCGGTTGCGCGTTCTCCCACGTCGTCGAACCCGTCGTCGAATATCGGCAGTGGCCGACTGCGACGTGCCCGTGCATGGCTGCGAGCGTCTGTTCGTCGAAGACCTGGCTCACGAGGCCCAGATCCTTGAAGACGATTACCTGCGAACCGTCGGCGACGGCAATCCCAGCCGCTTCCTGTCCTCGGTGTTGCAGCGCATAGAGGCCGTAGTAAGTGAGCTTGGCCACATCCTCGCCGGGGGCCCAAACTCCGAAGACGCCACATTCTTCTTTGGGGTCGTCTGGCGAATCGATCGGGTCCGTCTGGTCGGCGGTCACGATGGTTGCTCCCTGGGGGCCGTGGGTGACGTAACTCAGTCTACGGTCAAACACCGTCGATGGCGGAATCGAACGGCAAGTGTCTGTTTTTAGAACGTTCGGGGCGCCGCTGACATTTCCTCTCCTCGGCGATCAGCGAGTCAGATCGACCACGGGGAGCAGTCCTGCGACCTCCCCCGCCCGCGACCCGGACGCCTGCAGCGCCCCCTTGGCGATCGCGTCGGGAAGCGTCAACAGCCCCGTTGCCAGCAGCAGCCACGTCCGCGGATCGGTTTCGATGACGTTGGGCGGATTGCCTCGAGTGTGCCGTGGCCCCGAGATGCATTGCACCGCAACGAATGGCGGGATCCTCACCTCGACGCTCGCTCCCGGTGCCGTCGCGGGGAGGGTGCGGGCGGTGAGGCGCACAGCATCGGCGATGAGAGCCCGGTCGGGTTCTGCCACAGAATCGTCGGAAAGCCACTCCGCCAGCACCGAAACTGCTGCGCGCGTCTTCGCGGGATTCGCAGTGCGGCGGGAGGCCATTACCTTAGTGTCGCAAAGTGCCCGATGAGCGAGGCGACCCGCCGTACAAGGTGGCCGGGGCCACATTCCTGGCCATCCTCGCCGCCGCCGGGGTTCTCATCGCGATGCAGTTCCGCGGCGCGTTCATCCCTCACACACAGCTGACTCTGTTGACGTCGCGGGCCGGCCTGGTGCTCGATCCGGGCTCGAAGGTGACGCTCAACGGCGTGCCGATCGGCAGGGTGGCGACGGTGGCTGCCTCCGGTGACGGTCAGGCGCAGCAAGCCACGATCACACTGAACGTGGAGCCGCGCTACGTCCCCCTCATCCCCAGCAACGTCGACGTGAAGATCACGGCCACGACCGTGTTCGGCAACAAGTACGTATCGTTCATTTCTCCGGAACACCCTGCGCAGGAACATGTTTCGAGCGATCGACTGATAGACGTCACCTCAGTGACCACGGAGTTCAACACCCTCTTCGAAACCATCACCGCCATCTCCGAGCAGGTGGATCCAGTCAAGCTGAACCAGACTCTGACGGCGACGGCGCAGGCGCTGACCGGGTTCGGCGACGAGTTCGGTGCGTCGCTGGCAGATGGCAACGACATCCTCGGCAATCTGAATCCTCGGATGCCGCAGATCCGCCACGACGTCGCGAGCGTTGCCGACCTGGCCGCGGTGTACGCAGACGCCTCCCCCAACCTGTTCGACGGCCTCGCGGGCGCCGTCACCACCGCGAGGACGATCAACGACCGGCGTGACGACATCGACGCCGCGCTGATGGCCGCGGTCGGGTTCGCGGGCACGGCCACCGACGTCCTGGACCGCGGTGGCCCGTACCTAGTGCGCGGCGCCGCGGACCTGCTGCGCACCTCCAAGCTCGCCGACGACTACCAAGCCGAGATCCTCTGCACCATCCGCAACTACCACGACGTCGCACCGAGGCTCAACCAGGCGTTGGGCGGCGACAACGGGTTCTCCTTGGAGACCACGGGCACCATTTCGGGCTTCTTCGGCGTCGGCAACCCGTACGTCTACCCCGACAACCTGCCGAGGGTCAACGCCCACGGAGGTCCAGAGGGCAAGCCAGGCTGCTGGCAGGAGATCACCCGCGACCTCTGGCCCGTGCCTTATCTGGTGATGGACACCGGCATTTCGATTGCGCCGTACAACCACTTCGAGTTGGCCCAGCCGCTGTACACCGACTATGTGTGGGGTCGCCAGATCGGCGAGCCGACGATCAACCCGTGAGCCTTGACCTCAACCATTCTCGAGGTCCTACCGTTTGGGAATGACGTTCAAACAACACGAGATTGACTTCATGGCGGTCGCCGAACTCGGCAGGTTGGCCACCATCGCGCCCGACGGCACGCCACAAGTGAGCCCGGTCGGATTCACGTTCAACACCGAGCTCGGCACCATCGACATCGCCGGCTATCACATGTCGAAGAGTCGCAAGTACCGCAACCTCGCCACCAACCCGAACGTCGCATTCGTCGTCGACGACATCACCTCGCGCGACCCATGGCGAGTGCGGTGCCTCGAGATCCGTGGCACCGCAACCCAGGCCGAGGCTCCGGCAGCAGTGGGCGGGGCCGGCGACGAGCTCGACACGGCGATCATTCGCATCACGCCGCGGCGGATCATCGCCTTCGGCATCGACGACCAGAACACGGACCCTCATCTGCTGCAGATGGACGCCCGCGACGCCTGAGCTCGGCTTCGCTGCACCGCGAGAGCGGCGGCGGCGCCCGCCTCGTTGCTCGCCAAGTGCGCGAGCATGGGCGTCGCCAAGCTGTGCGTTCGAGAGTGCAGCCACGCGAACGCCCAGCCAGCCGCCCCGGTGACCAGAACGGTGCCGACGACGGACTCCCCCGCGCTGCGCGCGTCGGCGACGTGCGAGAGCCCGAACGCCGTGGCCTGTAGCAGCGCGCCCCAGCGAGGCCCGAACGCGTCGGCGGCGACAGTGCCGAGGGCTCCGCGGAACGCCAGTTCCTCCGACCACACGGTTCCGACGGGGATTCGCACCAGCAGCCAGCTACGCGTGGACTGCGGCAGTTCGCGTTCGGCCATGGCCGAACGCACCCGCGGCAGCACCGTCGTCGCTGCGACGCAGGCCACTGTCACGGCAGCGACGCCCAAGCCCAGCCGCAGGCCGCGCTGAAGTTCGGGTGGCCTCAAGCCGAGCGGCGTCCGTTCGCGATAGACCAGCGCGGCTGCCCCGACCGCATGAACGCCCACACGCCATGTCGGCGGCAGCCTCGGTCCGACGAATCCACTCCAGCCCACGAACGCGCCAGCAAGGACCAACGCGCGAATTGCCTTGCGATCCACTAGTAGTCGGGACCGTTCTTGGCCTGAGCAGCCTCCATCTCCAGCTTGAGTCGATCCGTGTCCGAGAGAGTCCAGCCATCAGGAGGGATGACGGCCGCCCAGCCATCGACGATGGCGTCACCGTAGTTGTGGCCGTGGCCGCCAGGCATGCCCGCGGCGTTCGTCATGTCGGCGCTCACCTGCCAGAACGTGACGATCGGGTACCAGCGCATGGCGGACGTCCTGTCCGATCCAGCAGGCTCTGAGAGCCAATCCGGTTGGGAGAAGATCAATTTCGGCGACCACCAGACGATCGGATCGGATGGGTGCTGCAGGAAGAGCACCCGGGTGCCCTGCCATGGCGCCTGCGCGACTCGATCAACGGACGAGTCGTCGGTGGCCTGGGTGAACCGGACGGTGCGTCCGTTGTCGTAGCGCGGGTCGACCTCACGGGTGCCGGGATCGCGGCGGCGCACCAGCCCGCTCCACAGCGAGCTCTCGTTCGGCGGGCCGACCCACAGCACCGCGAAGAAGCCCATCTCGGCGATGTCGGGCAGCCAGCCGAACGCGCCCTGACCGGCCAGCGAGCCCAGGCTCTCGCCGTAGAGGACCAGCTTGGGCCGATGGTCTGGCGGTAGACGCTGCCAACGATCGTGGATCCTGTCGATCAGAAGGCGGCCCGACTCGACCGACTTGTCTCGATCGCCGAGGAACGAAATCCAGCTCGGCAGATACGAATACTGAACGCCGACGATGGCCGTGTCCCCGTTGTACATCGTCTCGATCGACCTAGCCGCTACCGGGTTGATCCACCCCGTACCGGTGGTGGGGACGATGACGAGGATCTTGCGGTCGAACGCCGCGGTACGTTCCAACTCCTCGATCACGACGTCCATCCGAGCCTCGTCGGTATCCGCGGTCTCCAAGCCCGCGTATACCCGAACCGGTTCCCTGGCGGGTTGACCGTTTACCCTCGTCAACTCTTCGACGTCGGGGCCGGACGCCACGAAGTTGCGCCCCTGGAAGCCGAGCGTGTCCCACGCGGCGAATGACGTTGGACTGCCAGATCTTTCGGGATCGGTTGGTTGGACGATGTCCTCACCCGTCGTCACGTTCTGGGGCTGAAACACCCGGCTAGCGCCCGCGAGGAAGCCACGGTACAGCACGCCGTTCACCAACAGGATGACCAGCACGCAGACGATCGCCGCACCAATGAACTGCGCGACCTCGTGATGTAGGTGCCACCGGCGGATGCCAACCCGCGCAAGGAGTTTGACCGCATCGATCAGCACCCGCGACACCGCGATGCATGCGCTACAGACCAGAACGGCGACGACGAGCGTCCTGAGATAGCCGAGCGTCGCGGGCCCCTGCAGACCGATCAGCGCCGACACCTGACGCTGCCAGTTCGCCGCCGGAATCACCATCAACACGCAAGCCACCAGCGCTAGCGCCAGCGTACCGATCCTCATCCGGAACAGTAGCTTCTTCGGCGGCGGCCACCATTCCCTGTGCTTGAAGGCGAAGTGGTGGAACATCTTTCCCACGACGACGCCGATCGCGTAGCCGATCGCCGCGTTGATTCCACCGATCAGGCCGCCGAACAGCCAATCGCGCGGCAGAAGCGACGGCGTCAACGACAGACAGAAGAAAACGGCACTGAACGCGACACCGACGAAGTCGAGCCGTATCAAGCTCCAAGCCCAGACTAGGAGCGGGTGTTTCGTATTGGCAGGTGCCCTCACCCGAACAGCCTGGGCAGGACGCCCTCGGAGGTGCTACGGAGTTCGGCGAGGCTGACGGTAAAGAGACCCTGAACCTCGATCGAGTCACTCGCATCGTCTACTACGCCGATGCGAACCGACGGCAATCCGCGGGCTTCGCACATCGACTGGAATCGGCTCTCCTCGGTGCGCGGCACCGCGACGAGCACGCGACCGGCGGACTCGGCGAACAGCGTCACGAAGGCGTCGGAACCCTCAGGAAGTACTATCCGACAACCGGTTTCGCCCGCAAGCGCAGCCTCGACGATGGCCTGGATGAGGCCGCCCTCGGACAGATCGTGCGCGGCCGAGACCAGGCCGTCTCGTGACGCCGAGGCCAACACCTCGCCGAGGATTCGCTCGCGCTCGAGGTCCACCTTCGGTGGCACTCCGCCAAGGTGATCGGCGGTGACCTGCGCCCAGATCGACCCGTCGAATTCGTCGCGGGTATCGCCGAGCAGGATTAGCGACTCGCCGGGCTCGGTGCCGAAGCCTGTCGGGATGCGTCGGCTCACGTCGTCGATGACACCGAGCACACCGACCACCGGCGTCGGCAGGATGGCCGTCGAGCCGGTCTGGTTGTAGAAGCTCACGTTGCCGCCGGTCACCGGAATGCCAAGTTGCGCACAGCCATCCGCGAGACCACGGACGGCCTGGGAGAACTGCCACATCACGCCGGGATCCTCTGGCGACCCGAAGTTCAGGCAGTTGGTGACCGCGACGGGCGTGGCGCCCGTGACCGCGACGTTGCGATACGCCTCTGCGAGTGCAAGCTGCGCGCCCGCGTAGGGGTCGAGCGCCGTGTAGCGGCCGGAGGCGTCGGTGGATACCGCGATGCCCCTTCCGGTTTCCTCGTCGATGCGCAGCACGCCGCCGTCGGCGTGTTCGGCGAGCACCGTGTTGCCCCGCACGTAACGGTCGTACTGTTCGGTGATGAATGCCCGGCTGCACAAGTGCGGGCTGCCAAGCAGCGCAAGCAACGTCGCGCGCAGTTCGTCGCCGGTGACCGGTCGTGGCAGGTTGGCAGAGGTGTCCGCGATCAATGCATCTTGCGTCTCCGGACGGGCGACGGGGCGTTGGTATACCGGCCCCTCGTGCGCCACGGTGCGCGGTGGCACGTCGACGACGGTCTCGCCGTTCCAGGTGATCTGGAGCCGATCGCCGTCGGTGACCTCACCGATGACCGTTGCGAGCACTTCCCACTTGCGGCACACGGCCATGAAGGCGTCGACGTTCTCCGGCGCGACGACGGCGCACATGCGTTCCTGTGACTCGCTCGACAGCACCTCGGCAGGCGTCATGTACTTCGCACGCAGCGGCACCTTGTCCAGCTCGATGGACATTCCGCCGTCACCGGCTGATGCGAGTTCTGATGTGGCACAAGACAATCCAGCGCCACCGAGATCCTGGATGCCGATTACTATGCCCGCGGCATATAGCTCGAGGCAACACTCGATGAGCACCTTCTCCATGAATGGGTCGCCGACCTGAACCGAAGGCAGCTTCTTGCGGCCGGAGGAGTCGCCCTCGTCGCCGCCGAAGGTGTCGGAGGCGAGCACCGAGACGCCGCCGATGCCATCGAGACCGGTACGGGCGCCGAACAGGATGATCTTGTTTCCTTCGCCAGACGCGAAGGCAAGGTGCAGGTCCTCCTTGCGCAACACCCCGACGCAGAGCGCGTTCACCAGCGGGTTGCCGGCGTACGACGGGTCGAAGACGGTCTCGCCGCCAATGTTGGGCAGCCCCAACGAGTTTCCATACCCGCCGACTCCACGTACCACGCCGTCGAGCACGCGCCGGGTGTCGGGTGCGTCGGCCGCACCGAATCTCAGTTGATCCATGACGGCGACCGGTCGTGCGCCCATGGCCATGATGTCGCGGACGATGCCGCCGACGCCGGTGGCTGCGCCCTGGTACGGCTCGACGTAGGACGGATGATTGTGCGACTCGACCTTGAACGTCACCGCCCAGCCGTCACCGATGTCGACGACACCCGCGTTCTCGCCGATGCCCGCGAGCATCGCCGCACGCATGGTCTCGGTCGTGGTCTCGCCGAAGTAGCGCAGGTGCACCTTGGAGGACTTGTAGGAGCAGTGCTCGCTCCACATCACCGAATACATGGCCAGCTCGGCGTCGGTGGGCCTGCGGCCGAGGATCTCGCGGATCCGCTGATACTCGTCGTCCTTGAGCCCAAGCTCGCGGAAGGGCTGCGGTTGATCGGGGGTAGTGGCTGCGGTCTGGACGGTGTCGACTGAAAACCCGGTGCTCACTCGGCCATTCTAGGTTGTGAACGGGCGAACGCCCTGGCAGTGGCGGGCGCGCCGACACCGTGCAGCACAACGCTCGCCAGGACGACGATCACCATGGTCAACAAGGCGTCCGATCGGCCTCGTCGGAGAGGCGTTGAACGCCAAGGCACCGAACCCGATCGAGGTGGTGCGACGCGGCCCGCTCCACCCCGGCAGCAGCCTTTCTGGCCAGGTGAAGTGCGAGCCGAGCATCGCCGCCAGCACGGCGAGCATCCGGACGAGCGTCAGCGCAAGCAGGCAGAACACCACGATGCCCCATGGAACTGCATTGCGGAGCGCGACCACCGTCAACGCGCCGAACGCGAACCACATCACGACCGTCAGGAGGAACCCCACATCGTCGATGAGACCGAGGTCACGGCGGACGTGCTCGGAACGGCGCAATCCGCTGTAGGCGATGCCGCAGACGAAGGCCGAAACGAAGCCGTTGCCGTGTATGGCGACGCTGAGGACGTAGGCGAGGAGGGGTAAGACCGACCACGGCACCCCGGGCAGCAGCCAGAGTCCAAGTGCTACCGACAGACCCAGGCTCAACGGCAGGGCGATCAATAGGACGCGCAGTGCCGAGCGTGGGTCTCTGCCAAACAGGCCTCCGCGCACGTCGGTGGCGTCGATGAAGAGCAATACGGCAAGGATGATCTCGACGAAGGGCTGAGCAGTGTCGGTGTTCAGGGTCTCGGCCAACGCGTCGTGGGTGACGAGACCGACCACGGCACCCGCGAGGATCAGCACCATCAATGCGGTGACCCGCCACCGCTCTAGCCGGCGGGCTACTAGCGACCATGCAGCCAGGACGACGCCCGCCGCGATGACCGACACGAGCACCCAGCGATTGTGCCCCGCCGATCGTTGCTACGCGTGTGGCGCCACGCAGAACGCATTGCCTTCGGGATCGGCGAGCACCACCCAGCCGAAGTCGCCGAAGCTGTTGCGCCCGGTCTCGGTGGCGCCAAACTCGACCAGCCGGGCGACCTCGGCCTCCACGTCGTCGGTGGAGAAGTCGAGGTGCACCTTGTTCTTGCCCGGCGTCGGATCCTCCACCTGTTGGAAGGCCAGGCCCGGCCCCTCGGGGCGGCTGACGACGACGAAGAACGGTGGGGCGATGGGGTTTACCTCTCCGTCCAGCGCACGCGCCCACCACGCGGCGAGGCCTTCGGGATCAGTGGTGTCGAAGGTGATGTTCTCGGTCTTGAGTGCCATGCTCAGAACGGTAACTCAGCCCGGTGACAAGAAGCCTGGCTACGCGGGGTCGGTCACCGGGGCGTTGGCTTCGAGCGCAGAGGCCACAGCCTCGAACCCGGCAAGCGCGGCGGTGAGGTCTTCGACGATCTCGCGGGCGATCACCTCGGGCGGCGGTAGGTTGTCGGCATCTTCGAGCGACTCGTCGCGCAGCCAGGTGATGTCGAGGTTGACCTTGTCGCGGGCGAGGAGTTCGTCGTAGCCGAATGAGTGCCACCGCTCAGATTCGACGCGATCCCCGGCGCGGTAGGAGTCGACGAATTCGTCGAGGTGACGGCGACGCAACGGGTTCTGCTTGAGCGTGAAGTGTTGGTTGGTTCTGAGGTCGTACACCCAAAGCTTGGTCGTCCACGGCCGTTCGGACGCAGGCTTCTTGCCGAAGAACAACACGTTCGCCTTGACGCCCTGCGCGTAGAAGATGCCGGTGGGTAGACGGAGCATGTTGTGAAGGTCGAAATCCGCCAATAGCTTTCGCCGCAGCGTCTCTCCCGCACCGCCTTCGAACAGTACGTTGTCGGGCAGCACGACGGCAGCGCGGCCGTTGATGTCGAGGATCGTCATGATGTGCTGAAGGAAGTTGAGCTGCTTGTTGCTCGTCGCGGCGACGAAGTCTTGGCGTTCGATCTCGACGTCCTCGCGAGCTTCGCGTCCGTCGGCGCCGATGGTCGTCAGCGAGGACTTCCGCCCGAACGGCGGGTTGGATACAGGCCATGTCCTGAGGCGCGACATTCTGCCGTCAGCGTTGCGTAGGCGCCGACCACTTCGACATCGGAGTGGATGGTAGGCGTGCGGTTCAGCAGCTCGGTCAAGCGAGCGGTTCTTTGTGCACTCCAGTTTCGACTGAGCGCTCCCGCAAGAAGTTCGGCTCGCGTCTGAAACGAAATCAAGACGCGTCGATTACCCAGCACGTCGCGCCACGCCACTGCTCGCGAGTCGGCGCTCGAACTGCTGACGAACAGCAGGCTGAATACGTCGGTATCGACGACCGTGCCCTCGACGTCTGTCATGAATGCAGGGCTTGCATGAACTCTTCGAACTCCTCGTCGGTGAGCTCGATACCTCCGTCAGGATCGGGTCCAGGCGCACTTGCCAGAATCTCTTCGCGCGAGACGACTTTGGTGGCCACGAACTGCTCGGCAGGGTCGACGACCGACGACACGATCGCTTCACCGAGCGCGATCAGCCGTCCGAACTCGTTCAGCACGCCAGTACCCTCGGCAGCCACCCAACGCCCGACGAGCTGAGCGACGCCCGCATCATCGACGACCTGGCGCAGATCCACCGTGTGGCCGACGTCGTCTCTGAGCCGGAATTCGTGTGACCGAAGGTCGACCTTCTCCAGCCGTCCGGCAGCGGTCATGCGCTCGTCGGTCACGTGATTCGCTACCCAGGTCTCGGGATGGATCATGCTCGACGTGATGGCGATCGACGCGCGGCCCGCAGTGGCGAAGGTCGTCGTTCGCGCAGCACTTCGCAACGCGCCCACAAGCCTGCCCACGGTGTCGGCAATCAACTCCGTGGTCCAGTCGGGGCGTCGATCCTCACCGATCGCGCCAAGAATCTCCCACAACCGATCGTCGGCGTCGGCAAGTCCAGCCAAGTCAAGGTCGAGCTTCTCAGTCGGCCCCTTGCTGAATTGAAGGACGGTGCTGCCTGCCTCGATGCTGCCGAGTCGCAGTTGCGCGAACTCCTCGACGAATTGCTTGGACCGCCCTGGGCCGGCGGCGTTGGTCGATTCGCGGCCAAGCCGGGTGACCAACTCTTGGAGCGCGGCGGCGATGCCGTTGAGGTCCTTCACGGTGATCTCGCCACGGGGCGCCGATCCTCCGTCGAGTCGCATTTCAATGCGCTTGATCATCGTCACACCCCCTTCCGGCGATAGCCTTGTGTCCGGTTGTGCCCGCGACGCCGCTTACAACTCAGTCGGATTTTGCCACCGACCTCTGACAATCGGGCTCACTCTCATTCCTCGAGAGGTTCAGTCGACACCCCGGCTCTCCTCGAGCCTGAACGCTCAGATTGCCACTTACAGCCGGTTTAGCGCCAAGATCGCCAAACCCAGCGGGAGCGACCGGCGAAGGCTGACGCCAGCAGAGAATGACGTAGGGCAGCGGATCGTTGATCAACGACCTCCAATTGAGACCTGAGCCGCCGGAAGCTCTCAAAATCCTCGGCAAAGCATTTGACAACTCGATCTTGCTCAACAAGATCTGGCACGCGAATGGGAAGCGCACGCAGGTCACGCAGATACAGGTGGGGCTGGGCGGTCGATCCAGAAGCTCGCGACAGACGCTGTTGAATACCGGTTCGCCGGAGAACAAGCGCGATGTAATCGGGTCGAACGGCAGACTCGTCGACGCGGATCGCAGCCAAGTTTCTATCGGCGCTGAACCTAACACCGTGTGGAACAACCGCCACGCGGCCAATGGTCCCAACGCACGTCACGATCACGTCACCAGAGTCAGAGCCCGCAGCCTGACCTCAGCAGGAAGTCCGCTGGCGTACATCGCCGACTGCCATTCGGCACCCGATAGCGGCGTGCCGACCGGCTTGGCCTCGATGGCGCCGACGACGGCCTTGTCCACATACAGCAGATAGTCGACGCGGCCATGGCCCGGCTTCATCACGACCTCGCGCACCGCAACGCCCTGGCCCGCGAACAGGTTGAGATCCTTCTTGTCCTGCACGATCCAGCCCGCTTGCGAGCTGCTCATCGATCAGTTTGCGGGCACTCGCCTCGGCGGGCAGCCGGCTTTGGTCGTCCCCCGTTGTCATGACACGACAGAGGTTGGCGAGCATTCGGCCCCGCTGAGTCAGGTTCACGTGCTCAAGCTCGCTCAACAAACTTTGTCGGACCGCCCTGCCACTATCGGGTCATGTCGTTTCCGCCGGCTCCGTTCGCGGTCGATCCGCGCGCGCCCAAGCGGATCGACGTGTTGTTCGACGAGCTGTCGGAATTGTGTGGGCAACGCAACGCCATCGACGGGCGCATCGTCGACATCGTCGCCGAGATCAACGGTGACGGTGACCACGACGAGAAAGCCTTATGGGGCAACACCGGCTGCCGCTCCATCGCAGCGCTGGTGGCCTGGCGGACCGGATGTTCGTTGCGCAATGCCGAGACCGTCGTCGCCGTCGCGCACCGCGCCGCCGTATTTCCCCGCTGCACCGAAGCCTTGCGGGAGGGCCGGCTGTCGCTGGATCAGGTCGGCGTCATCGCCGAAGGCGCGGCCGACGGCTCCGATGACCACTATCTGGAGTTCGCCGCAGTGGCCACCGTGTCCCAGCTGCGCAAGGCGGTCAGCCTGGAACCCAAGCCCGACCCGACCTCGACACCCAAGCCGCAACGCTCGATCTCCAAGTACAGCAGCGGCTCCGGTGGGGAGTACACCACCTGGAAAATCACCCTGCCCAAACTCGACGCCGCGAAGTTCGACGCTGCCCTGGACTCACACCGCGAGGCACTCATCGCGGACTGGACACGCGACCGCGAACACCCCGACGCCATCGATCCCTATGCCGGCACCGAACCCCCGGCCAAGATGCCTGATCTGCCGACTCCAAGGCCCACCACCGCCGACGCGTTCATGAGCTTGGTCGAGGCCGGCTGGGACGCCGACGCCGCACGCCGGCCCCACGGCCAACACACCACCGTCATCGTCCACCTCGACGTGGACAAGCCCGCCGCCGCTCTGCACCTGGGTCCGCTACTGGCCGATGACGAACGTCGCTTCCTGCTCTGTGATGCGACCTGCGAGGTGTGGTTCGAAAAACGCGGCCAGCTCGTGGGGGCTGGACGGGCTACCCGCACCGTGAGCCGGCGGTTGCGCCGCGCTCTCGAACACCGCGACCACGGCACCTGCGTGGTCCCCGGCTGCGGGGCAACCCGCGGTCTGCATGCTCATCACCTGCTGCATTGGGAGGACGGCGGCCCCACCGAAGCGTGGAACCTGGCGTTGGTGTGTCCGTATCACCATCGGATGCATCACCGCGGCGAGATCACCATCACCGGGCCCGCCGAGCGCCTCGTGGTCACCGACCGGGGCGGCACCGCCCTGACCAACCGATCACTGGCCCGCCCACCCAGCCAACCCCCACCGGCGGCGCCACGCTACGAATGCCCAACCGGCGAACGCGCCGACTGGTGGTGGTATGACCCCTTCCAACCACAACCACCACCAAGCACCAACTGATTGGTGAGAGGGTCGTCGACCCGGCAACCGTGAATTGGCTTCTGCTACTTCAGCTTCCAGACGGGCATGCGCTTTTCGCGGAAGGCCTCTGCCCCTCCTTGGAGTCCTCGGACAGGAACACCGGGATGCCGTTGGCGGTAGTCGGGCTTGAAGGTCTCTTCCTCGTGCATGCCCTTGGATCCGCCCCGACGTTTCGGCACGTCGCGATTTCGGACGATTTGCCGAGAGGACGATTTGCCGAGAGTTTGAGAGCTTTCGTTCTCGGGCATGATCCACTCATGCGAAATCTCCTACGACGCTCGACCATCGCCGCCGTTGCGGCAGCTCCCATCGCTGCCGCCTCGCTTTTCAGCGCTGGGATCGGCTCGGCAGAGCCGCTTAACTGCGTGAACGGGCAATTCTGGGATCCGATCACCAACACCTGCCAGACGCCGCGTCCGGCGGACAACTGTGCACCCGGTCAGTACTGGAACGCGTTATCCAATGTCTGCCGCCCGTTGGGTCAGCTCTAACCCGCTCATAGCAGGGTCTACTTCTCGTTGTGGTGCGGGCTTGTTGAGGATGCCGGACACGATCGAACGCGCCTTCGAGCAATCCGTCCCATAGCGTTGGCGTACGTGGCCGGGACGCAATCAGATCGCTGGCGTTACCCACGTGGTGATGTCGGCGTGCACGACCTCGATGCCGTTGCGGTCGGTAACACTCACTGGCACAACTAGTTCGAAACCTTCACTCGCCGAACCGAAGTCAGGCGGGTCGATGCGCGCGGTGGCGCGCAACGATGTCGTCGCCTTCTGCAGGTACTGCACGTTCATCGCCTTGGGAATCCAGCGGTGACTGGTCGGCACCGTGGCTTCCATCAGCATGCCCATCGCCATCTCGGCGGCGTTGCACGACGCGATCGCGTGCACGGTGTGCAAGTGGTTGTGCACGAAGAACCACTTCGGTACGTCGACTTCGGCGAACCCCGGTTCCATGTGTCGCACGTGCGGTAGGACCGATGCGAAGTACGGGACTCTTGCCATCGCGGCGACGGAGAACAGCCGACTGCCAGCCGGTTTGCTGGACAACTGATTCCAGGCGCGGTACGTGGCGCTCTGAGCACTCATGGACCGCTATCTTACTTCAAAGTAAGATGAAGGGACTGTCGCGCCGCGGCCTCGACCGCACGCAATATCCGTGGCGGGAGTGCTTTCTGCCCCAACGTATTTCATTGCACGTAGGCCGCGGTGCCGCTCCACTTCCCGCCAGGTGTCGCCGTCTGGGCCTTCGACTGGAGATCGGTCAACGCCGCGCTCTTGTCATATTGCGCTCCAGGCTGGGGAGTGCCCTCTCCATACGTCTGCCGAGCCTGCGACCAGGTGGTCATGAAGCCCTCTATCGCACCCACGCCGTCAGTATCTCAGCGTCGCCGACCACCTCCGTGCGCGAAATATTGAGTCGTCGATATGTGCTTGGCGTTCGCCCGGCGTAAATTCAGCCGCGAGAGATGAGGTCGTGGGGGCCTTGGGCTGGCGGTACGGCGGGGGACAACGTGAGCGCGGAAGAAATCATCAGGGCCGAGTTGAAGGCATGGGGGCGAAACGACGTCGACGAGGTCATGAGCCACTTCGCCGACGACGCCGTGTTCGACATTGGGCCGTCGTATCCGCGGCTCTCCGGCAAGGACGCGATCAGCAAGCTCATGAAAGCGTTCTTCGGTCGCGGCACCTGTGTCGAGTTGGAGATCCGTCATCTGGCGGTCGACGGCGACGTGGTGCTGATGGAACGCCATGACCACTGGATCCTGGACGGCAAGCAGGCGACTTGGCCGGTGATGGGCGCCTACGAGGTCCGCGATCAGAAGATCACCGCCTGGCGGGAGTATTTCCATCCCCCGAGCGAGTCGTGACGACCGGCCGCCGCCGCGCGACTGACCACGGGTAATCGGGGTTCACCAGGGATTTGGAGCACGCCCAGATCTAGGGCATACTGTTCAGGTTGCCTTGAGCCGGGTTCGCCTGGCCGGGCATACGACCAGCACCCTAGCGGGTGCATCCGGTCCCAATCTCGATCGCGAGCGATTTCGTTCGCGGACGAGTGCGCGCGGGCGACACACCCGAGCGCGGGGGGCGGTGAACCAGAGACTGGTAAATAGCGGCGGCAACAGCCAGCGCTCAACCTTCACGGGTGGGCGCACGAAGACCAGGCCCAAGCATGGGCCCGTTAATAGTGAGGCAGGACAAGCGTGGCGGGACAAAAGATCCGCATCAGGCTCAAGGCCTATGACCACGAGGCGATCGATGCCTCGGCGCGCAAGATCGTCGAGACGGTCACACGGACGGGCGCCAGCGTCGTTGGCCCGGTGCCGCTGCCGACCGAGAAGAACATCTATTGCGTCATCCGGTCCCCGCACAAGTACAAGGACTCGCGGGAGCACTTCGAGATGCGCACCCACAAGCGCCTGATCGACATCCTCGACCCGACGCCGAAGACCGTTGACGCACTAATGCGCATCGATCTGCCGGCCAGCGTCGACGTCAACATCCAGTAATTGTCCTAGTAGGAGATCCCGAAGAAATGGCTAGAAAAGGCATTTTGGGCACCAAGCTGGGCATGACGCAGGTGTTCGACGAGAACAACAAGGTCGTGCCCGTCACGGTCGTCAAGGCCGGACCCAACGTGGTGACCCGTATCCGCACCCCCGAGCGTGACGGCTACAGCGCCGTTCAGCTCGCATATGGCGAGATCAGCCCCCGCAAGGTGAACAAGCCCGTCACGGGTCAGTTCGCCGCCGCGGGCGTCAACCCGCGCCGCCACCTGGCGGAGTTCCGGATCGACGACGCTTCCTCCGAGTACGAGGTCGGCCAGGAGCTGACCGCCGAGATCTTCGCCGATGGCGCGTACGTCGACGTGACGGGGACCTCGAAGGGCAAGGGCTTCGCAGGCACGATGAAGCGGCACGGTTTCAAGGGCCAGGGCGCAAGCCACGGCGCCCAGGCCGTGCACCGTCGCCCGGGCTCGATCGGTGGCTGCGCCACCCCAGGCCGTGTCTTCAAGGGCACCCGGATGTCGGGCCGCATGGGTAGCGACCGCATCACCACGCAGAACCTGAAGGTCCACAAGGTCGACGCCGAGAATGGCGTGCTCTTGATCAAGGGCGCCATCCCCGGCCGCAACGGCGGACTCGTCATGGTTCGCAGCGCGATCAAACGAGGTGAGAAGTAATGGCAGTCAAGAAGATTGACGTTCTGACGCCTGCAGGCAAGAAGGACGGCAGCATCGAGTTGCCCGCCGAGTTGTTCGACGTGGAGCCAAACATCGCCCTGATGCACCAGGTCGTGACGGCCCAGTTGGCGGCCAAGCGCCAGGGCACGCACTCGACCAAGACTCGCGGCGAGGTCTCGGGCGGCGGTAAGAAGCCGTACCGCCAGAAGGGCACCGGCCGCGCTCGTCAGGGCTCGACCCGCGCACCGCAGTTCGCAGGCGGTGGCGTCGTGCACGGTCCCAAGCCGCGCGACTACAGCGAGCGGACCCCGAAGAAGATGATCGCCGCCGCACTGCGCGGTGCACTCTCGGACCGGGCCCGCAACGACCGGATCCACGCGATCACCGAGGTCGTCAGCGGTCAGACGCCGTCGACCAAGAGTGCCAAGGACTTCCTGGCCACGGTGACCGAGAACCGCAAGGTTCTGATCGTCATCGGCCGCAGTGACGAGGTCAGTGCCAAGAGCGTGCGCAATCTGCCTGGCGTGCACGTGCTCTCGCCGGATCAGCTCAACACGTACGACGTGCTCGACGCAGACGACGTGGTCTTCAGCGTCGAGGCGCTGAACGCGTACATCGAACGCAGCACCAAGCCTGCGACCGAGGAGGTTTCGGCCTGATGGCAACCATCACTGACCCCCGCGACATCATCCTCGCGCCGGTGATCTCCGAGAAGTCCTACGGGCTGATCGAAGACAACACCTACACGTTCGTGGTTCACCCCGATTCGAACAAGACGCAGATCAAGATTGCGATCGAGAAGATCTTCGCCGTCAAGGTCGATTCCGTGAACACCCTCAACCGGCAGGGCAAGCGCAAGCGCACCCGCAGCGGCTACGGCCAACGCAAGAGCACCAAGCGCGCCATCGTCACGCTGGCCGAGGGCAGCAAGCCAATCGACCTGTTCGGAGCACCGGCCTAAGCGGCCGGCGGAAGCACAGAGGACATACAGAGACATGGCTATTCGCAAGTACAAGCCGACGACCCCCGGTCGCCGCGGCTCCAGCGTCTCCGACTTCGCCGAGATCACTCGGTCGACGCCGGAGAAGTCGCTGATCAAGCCGCTGCACAGCACGGGTGGTCGTAACGCTCACGGCCGCATCACGACTCGTCACAAGGGTGGCGGCCACAAGCGCGCCTACCGGGTGATCGACTTCCGTCGCCACGACAAGGACGGCATCAACGCCAAGGTCGCTCACATCGAGTACGACCCGAACCGGACCGCGAACATCGCGCTGCTCCACTACGTGGACGGCGAGAAGCGCTACATCATTGCGCCGCAAGGTCTTTCGCAGGGTGACACGATCGAGCAGGGACCCAACGCCGACATCAAGCCTGGCAACAACCTGCCGATGCGCAACATCCCCGCCGGTACCGTCATCCACGCCGTCGAGTTGCGGCCAGGTGGCGGCGCCAAGCTTGCCCGCTCCGCAGGCGCCAGCATCCAGCTGCTCGGCAAGGAAGGCAGCTACGCCTCCCTGCGCATGCCCAGCGGTGAGATCCGCCGCGTCGACGTCCGTTGCCGCGCAACGGTCGGCGAAGTTGGCAACGCCGAACAGGCGAACATCAACTGGGGCAAGGCAGGTCGCATGCGGTGGAAGGGCAAGCGCCCGACCGTCCGTGGCGTCGTGATGAACCCCGTCGACCACCCGCACGGTGGTGGCGAGGGCAAGACCTCAGGTGGTCGCCACCCGGTCAGCCCGTGGGGCAAGCCCGAGGGCCGCACCCGCAAGCCAAACAAGCCGAGCGACAAGCTCATCGTCCGACGCCGGCGCACCGGCAAGAACAAGCGCTAGGAGCACCCAGCGATGCCACGCAGCCTCAAGAAGGGCCCGTTCGTCGACGACCATCTGCTCAAGAAGGTCGACTTCCAGAACGAGAAGAACAGCAAGCAGGTCATCAAGACCTGGTCGCGTCGGTCCACCATCATTCCCGACTTCATCGGCCACACGTTCGCCGTCCACGACGGACGCAAGCATGTCCCGGTGTTCGTCACGGAGGCCATGGTTGGGCACAAGCTCGGTGAGTTCGCACCGACACGGACCTTCAAGGGTCACATCAAGGACGACCGGAAGAGCAAGAGGCGTTAAATGTCTACGACCACCACGCTCCCCGAGTATCCGTCGGCCAAGGCAGTCGCGCGTTTCGTGCGCATGTCGCCGACCAAGGCGCGCCGGGTGATCGACCTGGTGCGCGGCAAGTCCGTTGAGGAGGCGCTGGACATCCTGCGCTGGGCGCCACAGGAAGCCAGCGAGCCGGTCGCCAAGGTGATCGCCAGTGCGGCGGCCAACGCGCAGAACAACGACGGCCTGGATCCTGCGACCCTGGTTGTCGCCACGATCCACGCCGACGGCGGGCCTACAGCCAAGCGCATCCGTCCACGAGCGCAAGGTCGTGCGTACCGGATTCGCAAGCGCACCAGCCACATCACGGTGATCGTCGAAAGCCGTCCGGCCAAGGGCAAGGACTCCTCCTCGGCGAGCGCCGCACGTGCGCGTCGCGCCCAGGCCAGCAAGGCCGCTGGAGCCGCCCCCGCGGCGACATCCGGTGCTGGCACGGCACCCGCCAAGAAGGCTCCGGCCAAGAAGGCACCAGCTAAGAAGGCAGAGGCGAAGGCCGAGACAACGACGTCAGATGCGTCTGACGCGAAGGAAGGTTCAGAGTAGTGGGCCAGAAGATCAATCCCCACGGCTTCCGGCTCGGTATCACGACCGACTGGAAGTCCCGCTGGTACGCCGACAAGCAGTACGCCGACTACGTCAAGGAAGACGTGGCGATCCGTCGTCTGCTGGCGACAGGCCTCGAGCGCGCCGGCATCGCCGACGTGGAGATCGAAAGGACTCGCGACAGAGTTCGAGTTGATATCCACACCGCGCGTCCCGGCATCGTCATCGGCCGCCGCGGCACCGAGGCCGACCGCATCCGCGCCGACCTCGAGAAGCTGACCGGCAAGCAGGTACAGCTCAACATCCTCGAGGTGAAGAACCCAGAGTCGCAGGCTCAGCTCGTCGCCCAGGGTGTTGCCGAGCAGCTGAGCAACCGCGTCGCGTTCCGCCGCGCCATGCGCAAGGCGATTCAGTCCGCGATGCGTCAGCCGAACGTCAAGGGCATCCGGGTGCAGTGCTCGGGTCGTCTTGGCGGCGCCGAGATGAGCCGCTCGGAGTTCTACCGCGAAGGTCGAGTCCCGCTGCACACGTTGCGCGCCGACATCGACTACGGCCTCTACGAGGCGAAGACCACCTTCGGCCGCATCGGCGTGAAGGTATGGATCTACAAGGGCGACATCGTCGGTGGCAAGCGTGAGCTGACCGCCGCCGTTCCTGCTGGCGCCGATCGTCCCCGCCGCGAGCGTCCGACGGGTGCTACTCGTCCGCGCCGCAGCGGCTCGTCGGGCACCACCGCGACCAGCACCGAAGCCGGTCGCGCTGCCACCGAGGAGGCGCCCGCCGCTGATACGTCGGCCGTCGCCACCGAGGCACCTGCATCTGCAGAGGCTTCGCAGGCCACGGAGAGCACGGAGAACTAAGTCATGCTGATTCCCCGCAAGGTCAAGCACCGTAAGCAGCACCACCCCCGGCAGCGCGGCATCGCCAGCGGCGGCACCACCGTCAGCTTCGGCGAGTACGGCATCCAGGCACTGGAGCACGCTTACATCACCAATCGGCAGATCGAGTCCGCTCGTATCGCCATCAACCGGCACATCAAGCGTGGCGGCAAGGTGTGGATCAACATCTTCCCGGACCGCCCGCTGACGAAGAAGCCCGCCGAGACCCGCATGGGTTCCGGCAAGGGCTCGCCGGAATGGTGGATCGCCAACGTCAAGCCCGGCCGCGTGTTGTTCGAGCTGAGCTACCCCGATGAGAAGATCGCACGGGACGCACTCACCCGCGCGATCCACAAGCTGCCGATCAAGGCACGCATCATTACGCGAGAGGAGCAGTTCTGATGGCTGTCGGAACCACGCCTGGTGAACTGCGCGAGTTGACCGACGAAGAGCTGAACGCGCGCGTGCGCGAATCGAAGGAAGAGCTTTTCAACCTTCGCTTCCAAATGGCCACCGGCCAATTGGCGAACAACCGCCGCCTGCGGGTCGTGCGGCAAGAAATTGCGCGGGTCTACACCGTGCTGCGTGAACGTGAGCTGGGTCTGGCATCCGGACCCGTTGGTGAGGATTCGTAATGGCAGACAACAGCACTGAAACAAAGAGCACTGGTACCAAGGGCCCGAAGCACACGCCCCGCACAGAGAAGCCGCGCGGCCGTCGCAAGACCGCCATCGGCTACGTGGTGAGCGACAAGATGCAGAAGACCATCGTGGTCGAGCTAGAGGCTCGCCACCGGCATCCGCTGTACGGCAAGATCATTCGCACGACGACCAAGGTCAAGGCGCACGACGAGAACGGCACTGCCGGCGTCGGCGATCGGGTGTCGTTGATGGAGACCCGACCGCTGTCGGCGACCAAGCGCTGGCGCCTGGTCGAGGTGCTCGAGCGCGCGAAGTAACTTTCGCGAACGCGCAAGGCCCCCGCACGCCCAAGGGCGTGTCGGGGGCTTTGGCGTTTATTGGGCGGCAAACGAGTGGCAGATCCGAGCAATTTTGCGCGGAATGGCTAATCCGCGTTTGCGCGGTACCGCCTGTGATTACAGTCAACCCCGTGCGGGGCGGACTCGGGTGTGGAATTCGCATGGCAGTGCCTCTTTTCGTGAGCATCGCCATTTCGGTCATGCCATGCCTCGCAGCCCCCGCCGCGATTGCTGCACCTGGTCCAGGCGGGCTGATCGCAGTGTCTCCTGCAATGCGGTTGGCGTCGATGGGGGCCGACGCGGATCTGGCCTTCTACGGGATGAATGCCACTCAAACCCTGACCTTCCCCGTGGTCGCGGGACTGGCGCCCGGCGCACTCAACGCCGTCGTCGAGATGCCACCGTACGTGCGTGCGGGCACGATCACGGTGACCCAGAACAACAGACTGGTGTCGCGGATAGAACTGCCTGGGACCGATCGTGCGCCGATCAGCATTCCCCTGAGTGGCGCAGCGGTCGACGGCAACGCGCTGACCGTCCAATTGCGCAGTCAACTCGTCCCGCCGCCCGACTACTGCCTGTTCGACACGAACGACCCGCTGCGGTTGTCCGAGGCGTCGATCGCCTTTACGGGCCAAGAGTCGCCACCACGCGTCGTCGCAGACTTCCTGCCGCCAGTCCTTCAGCGCCTCACCATATTCATCCCGCAGGCACCATCGCGAGCCGAATCCGACGCGGCGGTTCGGCTGAGCACCGCGGTCGTGGCGCATTACGGCAAGCAGCAGCTCGGTATCGACGTCGTCGCCTTGGCTGGGGATCAGTTGACGCCGCCACAGCCGTCGCAACCGCTGGAGCGCCAGATCGTCGTCCGGGAGGGGCCGAACCCGGGACTGATGCTGCAGGGGGATGGAGTTCCTTCGTTGTTGATCACGGGCGGCGGCAATGACCTCGTCAATCAGTCCCGATTGCTCGGCAGGAACCTGTCCAGGCTCGCGCTCGCATCGAAGGCCGTTGCCGGACCGCTGAATTCAAGCCCCCAGCTGCCCGGTGACGAGACGACGATCAGAGCTCTTGGGCAGCCAGGCGTCAACGCCACCGCCTTGAAGCCGCAGGTCTTCCTCCCCTTGGATCAAACGCGGTTGGGGCGGCCGGTCCGCGACGTCCGCATCCATCTTCAGGGTTCCTACACTCCGCTGCCGTCCAGCGTCGCAGGGCAGGTTGTCGCGTCGATTGCAGGGCAGGGAATCGACCGGTGGGCGACCGACTCCACGGGCAAGATCGATCGTTGGGTCACCGTCCCCAACTCGATGTTGCAGCGCTACACCAACCTCGGTATCACCGTCGACCTCGCTGGCGACACTGGGCGGTGCGGTGAGTTCCAGCCCGTCACGTTGACGATCGATGGCGCTACGGCCGTCGAGAGCACCGCCGCGAACCCTCCTGTGCCAGCAGGCTTTCAGTCGCTGCCGCAGGCCGTGATGCCCAAGCTCGAGGTAGGCATCGGCGCCGACGCGTTCCGCGACACCGTCCGCGCGGTGTCGATCGTGCAGGGGCTGCAACGGCTGGGCTCCCTGCCGATCGACACCGAGGTGGTGCCTTTCCAAGTTGCCCTCGATGCGCGCATTCCCGCAGTTCTGATTGCGGCAGACGGCTGGCAGGACGACAAGCTCGAGCTCCCGGTGATGGCCGGCGACAACGGACGACTCGACGTCACTGGTGTGGGCTCGAGCGATCGGGAAACTCTCACGCTGGAACCTGGTCTTCGGTTCGGGTCGTTGCAGACCGTGCGCGACGGTGACCGGACCGTGCTGGTCGCGACGTCCAACGGCGCACCGCAGCAACTTGATTCGTTACTCGACTGGCTCGACGCCGACGCGCGTCGGTGGTCCTCGCTCGACGGTATCGCGGTCATCGCCCCGCCAGACCGGGACCCGGTCGCCGTCGCTGCACCGGAGCAACCCGCCGAAGCCGCGGCAAGTAGGACCGGTGGGAGCGGCAAGCGGTTCATCGTGGCCGGCATCGTGGGACTCGTCGCCGGCGGCGCTGGCGTGTTCCTACTGCGTCGTAGGCACCGCACTACGGGCGACTGATCGTGACGGCGTCGAGCGCGACGGAACCGGAGCCCCCGGTTGAAGTGCATCGATTCCTTGCCTACCTCGAGAATCCCACCTTCCGAGTTGCGTTGCGGTGGACGCTGATCGGGGTACTGGTACTGATTGCCTTCCGGGACAGCCTCGCGAGCCTGGCGGCAACCACCGTCGCCGGTGGTCTCAACGGCTACGTCTGGACGATCCCGATCGCCGCCGTCTTCGCCGCGCAGGGTGTGGCGCGCAGGCCAAGGACGGAACTGCCGATTCACGATCGCCAGACCGACGTCATCGTCGGAACGATGGGCCTGGTCTTCGCGCTCCTCCTGCACGGAGTGCTGTTGCAGCGCTACGTCATATACTTCAATCTGCTGCGGCTCGATCTGCTGGCGATGTGGGTGTTCGTGCTCAGTTCCGCGATCTTGCTCTTCGGTCTGCGTCCGGTCATCCGCTTCGTATGGGTCTGGGCGATCTCGCTGATGATGTTCACCCTGCCCTTCCACATCTTGATGATTCTGTTGGGTGGCACCTCGGTTGCCGCTGGTGTCATTACCCTCGGGGTAGCCGGCGGGGCGACCGGGGTCGCGGTCAACAGAACGTATCGGCGTGGCTGGAT
>Ga0207641_10001381_pt1 | contig 23943 bp, 20 predicted proteins | sample KBSSwiS62_FD_184306 | JGI IMG/M metagenome (GOLD analysis project Ga0207641, IMG submission 184306) | Switchgrass rhizosphere microbial communities from Kellogg Biological Station, Michigan, USA - KBS Switchgrass S6-2 (SPAdes) (version 2) | ecosystem: Host-associated > Plants > Roots >... | reverse complement strand
TTGACTTTAGTGTGCAGCCATATGGCCCTGCTCAATGGGTCGTATTCAGGCTTTCAGAGTTTTACCTGAATTATGCCGAGGCATCAGCACAGCTGGGAAATACCGCTGAGGCATTAACCTACCTGAACAAAATCCGGCAAAGGGCGGGAATGCCAGACATTGTTTCCGCGGGGGGAGCCGATCTTATTGCAAAGATTGCGCACGAAAGAAGAATAGAACTGTGTTTTGAAGGCCATCGTTATTTTGATCTCAGGAGATGGGGTACAGCAGAAACTGGTTCCAAAAACGCACTCGGTATTATTATTACGCCGACCTCTCCTGCAAACACTTCATTTACCTACAAGGTAGATACCGTACAGGTAAGGCAATGGGTTCCTTCTTTTTATTTTTACCCGATTCCACGAACCGAAATACAGATAAACCCGGCCATTGCCCAAAATCCAAATTATAACTAGCGGGGGATAAGGGCAACCATAGGGTTGCCCTCCCTGCTATAAGAAAACAAATGAAAAATAGTATTTGATTGCAGGGGATATTAACAGTTCAGCAATGATTTATATTTGGACACCCGGACTGCTCTTTGTGTGCAGGAACTTAAAAACTGATGGATGACTACAAAACAAAACCGTAATAAGAAGAAGGAGACAAAACCCGCCATGCCGGAAGGAACCATTTTTACCAAGATACTTGAGCTTGCTGAAGTGCCGTCATTTTCAAAACATGACATGCTGGTACAGGGTATCATCAATGGAATCAATGACAAGATCATTGTTTGCAATGATATGCTGCCTTCCGTCAATACCATGATCAGGGAATTGCATTTTTCGAGGGATACCGTGGTAAAAGGCTATGCCGAACTGGCCAACAGGGGTATTGTTGAGTCAAAGAACCGGAAGGGTTATTTTGTGATCAATGACAATACAGACCAATCACTGAAAGTAGCATTGCTGATGTATAACCTGGATACTTTCGAAGAGCAGTTTTACCGGAATTTCAGGCACGAATTGGGCAGGGATGTTCACCTTAATATCTATTTTCATCACGGTAATATGGAGATCTTCGAGACCATATTGCTGCAAATAAAGGGCAAATATGGAATGTACGTGGTGGCACCGATTCCCCATCCCAATACAAAGGGATTGCTTGAAATGATACCCAGGAATAAATTCCTGATGTTTGACCGTTATGAACAGCTGGATGGGGAATTCAACCATATTACACAGGAGTTTGAACAATCATCCTACCGCGTTTTCGAAGAGCTGGCCCCGGCCATCCGTAAATTCAGCGAGATTATTTTTTATCATTCGCCCGAATCACTGGATCCAAAGGAAATTATCCGTTCTTTTGAAAAATTCCTGAAAAAATATAAAATAAAGGGCCGTATCGTCAATGAATATGAGCCCGGTTCAATAGAAAAAGGGAAAGCCTATTTTACTCTCGACAACTTTGCACTGTGGAAAATGATGGAAGATTGTAAAACAAAAAAATTGAAGCCTGGCAAAGATGTCGGCATCCTTTCACACAATGATGAACCTGCAAAAAAAATAATTGGTATTACCACCTATTCGACTGACTTTTCGCTCATGGGTAAAAGAGCGGGCCAGGCCGTCATTAACCGGGAAAAAGTGGCGGAAACAATTCCCACGGTGCTATTAAGAAGAAATACACTCTGAACGATCAATGAATACGCTTGCCATCATAAGCTTTGTATTTTTTACTGCAGTGGTGGCTTTTGTGGCATGGTATAACGCCCGTAAACAGCAAACAGATACGCTCAACGGGTTGTTCCTTGCCAACAGGAGCCTTGGCTTTTTGTTTGCAGGCGGCGGCTTGCTGTTTGCCAACATCAATACTGCCACCATCATTGGCGAAAACGAATTGGTCTATACAAATAACATGACAGTGATGGCATGGGGTATCAGTTCAGTCTTCGCCATGCTTATCGTATCTGAATTTATTATGCCGGTCTATTTGCGCACTGGCATCTCGACCACGCCCGATTACCTGGGAAGCCGCTATGACAGGAGTACCCAAAAGATTGTTTCATTGGTATTCCTGTTTAGCTACATCATCAACCTGCTGCCTTCAGTGCTGTACAGCGGGGCCGTTGCTTTTAACGGGTTGTTCCGGTTTTCATCCAATTTAAGGATCGACGAGTGGACAATGATCTGGATATTGATCTGGGTAATGGGAAGCGTGGGTTGTTTATATGCTATACTGGGCGGGTTAAAAGCGATTGCCATCTCCGATACCCTGCTGGGTCTTGGCTTATTCGGAGGAGGTATCCTGTTGCCATTTTTGGGATTGAAATTTTTGGGCCATGGAAATATCCGGCAGGGCCTGGAAGTAGTACTGCATACACAAACAAGCCATTTGAACAGTATCGGTCATGCGGGCGACCCAATACCATTTGGTACTATTTTCACAGGCATGTTACTGGTGAACCTGTATTACTGGGGCACCGAACAATATATCGTCCAGCAGGTGCTGGCATCCAGGGACCTGGCCACCTGTCAAAAAGGTATTGCAGTAGCCTGCCTGGGGAAACTTATTTCGCCTTTGCTGCTGAATGTTCCCGGGCTTATTGCGGTCCATATGTTTACAAGTATGCCCAATACCGCAGAAGTATTTCCTTCAATGGCCAGCCTGGTATCTCCACCATTTATAGCGGGGTATATTGCTGCCATCATTTTTGGTGCAGGGCTGACCACCTTTAATGCAGGCCTGAACAGCTCAAGCACTTTGTTTGTATTGAATATTTATAAGCCATGGCTTCAAAAAAAAGGGGCCCATGTCACGGAAGCAAACCTTGTAAAAACGGCAAAACGTTTTGAAGTGCTGGTATGCCTTACCGCTATGTTCATTGCGCCATTTATTATGTTTGCCAAAAAAGGATTTTACACCTATGTTCAAACCGTGAACGGGTTTTTTAATGTGCCGGTTTTTACCATCATATTTATTGGCTTAATTACCAAAAAAGTGCCTGCCATTGCTGCAAAGATCGGGTTGGCCTTTTTTATAATTTCTTATGGGGCCATACAATTATTGGTGGATACCCGGGTGCATTTCCTGCACATCCTTGCGATTCTTTTTGTGCTAACATCTGTTTTGATGTTGTTAATCGGGAGACTATTTCCTATGGCCATTCCCTACCAGCAAAAAACAAATAACCTGGTCGATATAAAACCCTGGAACAACAGGCACCTGTATGCGGTCCTTTTACTGGTATTGATGGTATTGGTATTCCTGATTTTTTCACCAGCCGGCCTGGCAAAAAACTAATTTTTTTTGAATCTTATAACATGGATTAAATATGAAAAAAACTATTTTTTTATTTTTTATACTCTTTGCATCGCTGCGTTTTTTAACTGCGCAGCCGGCTGCTGTAATTTTCCGGTCGTCCGATACAGCCATGCAAAACGCGTTTGGGCTCGCAAAACAAATGGCACTGCACTACAAGGCCGGCCCCGGTGACCCGGTCGGGCCATGGTATGAATCTGCCCTGCCGCCGCGTTTTGCTTTTTGTATGCGTGATGTTTCGCATCAGTGTATTGGTGCAGAAATTCTGGATATGCATGCCGAGAATAAGAATATGTTCTCAAAATTTATCCGCAATATCTCTGCCTCAAAGGACTGGTGTTCCTATTGGGAGATGGATAAATTCAACCGCCCTTCGCCCGCCGACTATAAAAACGACCGGGAATTCTGGTACAACCTCAACGCCAATTTTGATTTGCTGGACGCCTGCTGGCGCTCTTATCTGTGGACAGGTGATACCATGTTCTTAAACAACCCGGCCTTTCAGTATTTTTATGCAAAGAGTGTTGATGAGTTCATTGTAAAATGGATATTACAGCCCGATTCATTGCTAACCAGGCCAGCCTATCCCAATGCGCCTGAACCCTTTGACAGTAATAATTCATTTCACCGCTGCAGGGGACTGCCTTCTTATTCTGAAAGCGTGCATGATTTAAAAATGGGCATAGATCTGGTAGCTGCCATCTACCGTGGTATGTTGTCTTATGCATCTTTTTTGAAAGCTGGTAATAAGGCAGACAAAGCGGATGCTATTATAAAAAAAGCCGGTCTTTACCGGCAACATATCGACAATTTTTGGTGGGACCCCCAAGCCTCCCTTTACAATACTCATTATACCAATAGCCATCAGTTTGGAAAAGGGGAAGGCGAAACCTTCCTGCTTTGGTTTGACGCATTGGTGGATACCGCGAGAGAAAAAAAGACTATAGAACATCTTCTTTCCATGGACCTGAATGTGGAAAATCAGTCCTACCTGCCTTTGCAATTATACAGGCATGGGTATTGGCAAAAAGCGCGGGAAATGGTGCTGCACCTCACTGACCCGGCTACCGAAAGAAGGGAATATCCCGAGGTGTCTTACGAAATGGTGGAAGCGTTTGTGCAGGGCCTGATGGGTATTGATGCGAATGCTTTGTCCCGGACGGTTAGCAGTATTTACCGGTCCGGCGCTGGCAGCGGCTCACTGGTAGATCTGCCGGTATTGAATACAACGATTGATATCAGTCATTTGAGCAGGACCAGTTCGGCTATTACTAATAAGGGAAAATATCCTTTTATATGGAAGGCGATGTTTTATGGGAACCATGGTATGGCCATAATAAATAAAAGAAAAGTGCAGTTAAAAAAAGAAAAGGATTGCAGGGGAGTATTGGTTTCATTTATTAATACCAGGATAGCCCCGGGCCAGCATACAACAATTACGGCATTATAGGATAATTAGAAAATGCAGTCCTGGTTTTCCATCAGCCTGGTGAACCGGCATACTTACAATATATAATAACATGCTTGCTGGTTAGCTGAATTGAATGGTACCCGGTATAAAATGGCAGTAAAAAAAGCTTTTGGTTTAAAGCAAATATGAAAATACCTGCCATATCTATGGCGGGTTATTTTTTAAACAGGTAAAACGCGGCCGTGCACAGACAATAACTACATCCAATTATCAGGCTTAACGACAGCATCATCCAAACACGACGAGTAAAATTATGCTTTGCCATGTCCACCCCCATCCGGCTTAACAACCGTCAATAATTATCTGCAGCACCCGCGCCCATTTGTAAGACCAAACTGCCGGGCCAGGCAATCTGCTCGCTAACCTTGTTTGCTGTTTGCAAATCGCGAACAAAGAACTATCTTTGACACTATGAAAGCACACAATGGGATGCGTCCCCAGGATATAGTAGTCCTGCTCAAAATATTGACCAGTGAAAAAGAGGCTTGGCAATACCGGGATCTGAGCAGCAAACTATTTATCAGTACAGGGGAGATCGCGGAATCACTGAATCGCAGCCAAATAGCTGGCCTGGTAGATGAAAGCCGCAGACGAGTGCACCGGGAATCGCTTATGGAATTCATTACTTACGGGCTTCAATATGTATTCCCTGTGGTGCCGGGAACGATAGTGACAGGTATGCCTACGGCTCATTCACATCCCTTTTATATTGCTCATTTCAAGTCAGAATTTAAATATGCATGGCCGGATGAAAATGGAATCATACGGGGCTTGGCGATCACACCGTTGCACATTGGGGTTCCGGGTGCTGCTACACTCGATCAATTATTATATAAAATGTTGGCTTCTGTTGATGTGTTGCGCGTTGGAAGGGTGCGCGAAAAACAACTTGCAATTAAAGAATTGGCAAAAATAATTTTATTATGAGCCACCAAGCGAATATTACCAGGATCAGAGCTGTTCATACGGCATTGGAGGAATTAGGGGACTACGTTGTGTATGTAGGCGGCGCGACCGTATCACTTTACCGCGACCGGCCGGCAGCAGAACTAAGGCCAACAGATGACGTGGATATTCTATTGGAAATTGCGAAGTACGGGGACTACGCGGCGATAGAAGAAAAGTTGCGTCCAAGGGATTTGTGAATGATATTGAATCAGGAGTTATCTGCAGGTACATTATACACGGTGTTATCGTCGATGTTATGCCGACAGATAAATCGGTGTTGGGCTTTTCCAATGACTGGTACCCCGACGGCTTTTTATCTGCCATAGAAACGGACTTGGGCAATGGCACAAGAGTAAAAATATTTTCGCCGGCTTACTTTATCGCATCGAAGCTGGAAGCTTTTCATCATCGCGGCAAAAAAGATGGGCGGATGAGCAGCGATTTTGAAGACATCGTTTATGTACTGAACAACCGCAACGCCATCTGGGATGAACTTAACAGTGCGCCATTAAAACTGAAAAAATGGCTGCAACATGAGTTCCGGCTTTTGCTAAAATCCGGACTGCTATATGAATGGGTAGGTGTTCACCTGGAATATGATGAGCGGTGCCGTGTTAATATAATTATTGGAGGGCTTGAGCAGTTTATCCGGTAAATAAAGTCTTGGAGTAGAAAGGTATGGGGATAAAAAAGGAAAGAATTTTCTTCTTTCCTTTTTGGTTACCCGGCCTGTTCATTTCTCGAACCATTTTTAACACGTTTCATAAAGTGGCAACTTAAAAAATGTAAAAACGTTATAAGCCCATGCACATCGGAGCACTTTTACGGGCGTACAAAAGCCGTTGCCCAAAGCCAAGCCGCAAAATACCTGCAATGCCAACGTACTGATAACAGGTTATTTTGTAATAAAAGCGGACAGGGTTGTATCGAAAACGCACAAAAGTAATAGTGACAGAACCATTATTCGATTGATTATCAAAAGAAGGAATAATGGCATTGGCTTGGTAGCTATCCAAACAAACATCCCCATCGTGTTTAAAAATTATTTCATTGTTGCATGGCGAAACCTCGTGCGTAACCCCAGGATTTCGTCCATCAATATTGGAGGTCTTGCTATTGGTATCGCATGCGCTATCATGCTGTACCTATACGCACAAAATGAGTTTGGGTATGACACTTTCTATACAAACGCCACCCGCATCTACAGGGTATATACACGCATTAATCTTAATGGCACGGCATCGAACAGCGCTAAAAGCAGCCCGCCTGCGGCACGGGTGCTCAGAACGCAATTTCCGGAAGTAGAGGCTAATACTTTCATAGGGTATGAGGCTGCATACAATATGCGGTATAAGGATAAGGTTTTTCGTGAACACAGCGTATATACGGCAGACTCCAACTACTTCAAAGTATTTGATCATCAACTTTTAAAAGGCGATGTCAACACGGCATTGTCAATGCCGTACCAGTTGGTGGTTACCGAATCTACTGCAAAGAAATATTTTGGCGACGAAGACCCGGTAGGCAAACAACTAATGATAAATGATACGGCATCATTTATTGTATCAGCCATCATGAAAGACTTTCCGGAAAATGCTCACTTCAATGCTGATATGTTTATTTCTATGAGTACTCTTCACGGTAAAGATGATGATAACTGGCTTGCATTAGGGTATTCCAATTTTATGTTGCTGAAAAAAGGCGCTGACGCAAATGTCGTTGAGCAAAAGCTGAAAGCGATTGTTGCAAAAGGCGCAGGTCCGCAGATAGAAAAACTGTTTAATGTTCATTACAGCAACGTTGAAGAAAGCGACAATGCTTTTGCAATGAAACTGCAACCGCTTACCAGCATTCATCTGCGTTCTAAAGAAAGTTATGGTATTGATCCTAATACTGAATGGGGTAATACCAGTCTGGGCAATATTTTGTACGTGCGCATTTTTATTGCCACTGCTTTATTTGTGCTGCTAATTGCTGTTTTTAACTTCATGAACATTGCAACAGCAAAAAGCGACAAAAGAGCAAAAGAAACGGGTATCCGCAAAACATTGGGTTCAGGCAGGTGGCAGCTGATGATACAGTACTATACAGAAGCAGTATTAACTACCACCATTGCTGTACTTGCAGCAGTCATTATGGTAAAACTAGCATTGCCATGGTTTAATCAACTCACCGGCAAAACAGTAAAACTTAACTTTTTTGATAGTGCCTTTACGCTACCGCTGCTGGTGGCATTCACCATTTTTGTAAGCCTGTTAGCAGGCAGCTACCCGGCTATTTTTCTCTCTGCTTTTCAGCCTGTAGAAACATTAAAGGGGCTGCATCAAAAAAGCAAATCCTCTCTGCGAAGTGTACTGGTAGTATGCCAGTTTGCGATAAGTATCGCCCTTATCATAGGCATAATAGCAGTGAGAAGCCAGCTTAATTTCATGCAGCAAAAAGACCTTGGCATTAAATCACAGCAACTGATCACTATCACCAACGGATCATCGCTTGGCAACAAACTGCAGGTATTCAGGCATGAGCTGCTTAAAAATCCGGCTGTTGCATCTGTTACCAATTCATCGGTCATGTTTTCACCAGGCGTGCCTGAATCTGTATATACATACGAGAATCAAACAGGCACTGATCCGTTGCATGCGGCTTTCCTCGACGTGGATGAATATTTCGCTCCAACCTTTGGTATAAAAATCAAAGAAGGCCGCTTCTTTGATTCGTCGATGCCTACGGACAGCAGTGCCGTGGTGATAAATGAAACTGCAGCAAGAGATTTTGCGCCCAACGTAAAGTCTGTCATTGGCCATCGCATTATGATGCTTTCCAGAGATTCTGTCCCGAAAGTTTACCGGATTGTTGGTATAACAAAAGACTTCAACTTTGAATCGATGCACCAGCTTGTAAAGCCATTGGTATTGCATCTTTCCGGGATACAGCAGGCATCTACCTATATCACCCTTCAATACAATGGAGCCGATGGCGCCAATGCCCGCAATTATATTGAAAGCACCTGGAACCGCATGCGTTCATTTGAGAAATGCAACTTCAATTTTCTGAATGATACGATTGCTAATTTATACAGCAGCGAAAAAAAAGTGAGCGAACTCTCCATGTTATTATCGGCCCTGGGTGTACTGATAGCTTGTCTGGGACTTCTTGGCCTGGCCATGTTCGTTACAGAACAACGTAAAAAAGAAATAGGCATCCGAAAAGTTTTAGGTGCCGGTATTACTCAGGTAACCGCAACCATTACGCGGCAATTTGTGTTCTGGATACTGCTCGCAAACCTTGTTGCATGGCCGGTTGCTTACATAATATTACATCGCTGGCTTCAAAACTTTGCTTATCATATCAGCCCAGAATGGTGGATGTTTTGCGCTGCAGGTGGGCTTACGCTTTTAATTGCATTAATAACTATAGGCACACAATCTGTCAAAGCAGCACTCGCCAACCCGGTAAAGAGTTTGAGAATGGGATAATTTGGTGGCTATAAATAAAAAGGGAAAGATTTTCACCTTTCCCTTTTCAAGTTACCCGACCTGGATTCGAACCAAGACAAGCAGAACCAGAATCTGCGGTACTACCGTTATACTATCGGGCAATAAATGCAACAGCAAATTTAATAAAAAAGCCGCGTTAAAACCACGTTTTTTGGGCGCCCTGCACGGATATTTTTCAATCCATTTAGCCCTGTTTTACAAGAATTGCTGCATGTCGATCGGCGCGAAAATAGCAATTTTTCTTTATCACCCCACTATTAATGAATCTAATAATGAAAATTTTGGGCAGGTGAAATTGCGGAAAATTACAGGTGATTTATTCAGTCTAAAGTGAAGGCCTGTTCCGGTAGTTTGGGCCATCAATAAAATGTATCTTCAATACCATAATGAATGGCAGATTTCTTTTACGGGGTATACTGATGGGGGTTTTGGTAGTAACCGGCCCTCTTGTTTATGCACAAAACAGTGGAGGAAATAATAATGAGGACTATATCGTAACCAAAAGATTAATTTCTATTGAAGACGGGCTGGCTTCTCACGAAGTATTTTGCGGTTTGCAGGATAAAGCCGGCTTTATGTGGTTTGGCACCCGCAACGGACTGAACCGCTATGATGGTAAAAACTGTTTGCTCTTTACCCGCCAGCGGAATAACCTGCAGGATAACAAAGTGGTGCAGCTGGCAAAAGACGATGCCAACCACCTGTTTATTGAATACGGAAGTACAGGCTTTCAACTCAGCACCATCGGCAAGGTAGATGTAATGAATGCTATTACACAGGAAGTAAAAACCCTTACCACTGCTTTTCCAAACATGCCTTTTAAAGAGCAGGATGTGTACTGGCTATCGAATGATGGAACGGATGAAATTAATTTTCTTACCGCCTATCCTTTCCGGCTTTGGAAATACTCATCCAAACACGGGTTTACGCTGCGGTATGAAATGAAAGACTGGAACAGGCAGGGCGCTGCACCCTTTAATGAATATCGAAGCACAGGACCACTTTGCATGTTTGCAAAGGGTAAAGCACTGTTGAAACTGTCCAACCAGGCAACTCAATATCTGGTATCAAATGATACGGTGATTGCATTTACGCAAAAGGACGCACTAAGATCGCTGCCCATTGGTTTCAACAGCCAAAACGATCTTTTAATTACTTATAATACAACAACCGAAAACGTTGCATTTAATGTTGGGATGATAACGCATACGGGCAGCGCCGAGTTTCCCGCCAATGCAAATCAAATACATGCAGACAGCATAAAAGGAAAATACTGGTACCAGGTGGCAAGTTCAACAGATGGCAGATCCAGCATATTTTATATTGGTACCGATGCGCTTTACCTGTGGAATGAAAAGGTCTTTTTGAAACTGGTTGCAAAATCGGACCTGAAAAATTTTGAAAACCTGTTTCTTTACCGGCTTTTTCCCGACAATCTCGGAAATCTTTGGCTTTGCACCTCGCTCGGCGTATTGCAGCTGAAGATAGAAAAGAACCGGTTTACACAGTACTTTACAGGCAAACAACAGTCCATCGAAACCAATAGCCAGGCGCGGGGAATATATGCCGATGAATCGGGCAGGGTAATGGCCAATATATGGAGGCACAGCTTCCTGCAACAAAATGGTAAAATGCAAAGTGTTTCTCATGATGAGATTAACCATGCCGTCGATGATGAAATTAAGTATGCACTCATTAATCACCATTCAGCCATGTATTGCGGTGGTTACAACCTGTTTCAGTATGATGAGGTGAAAAATAAGATCATAAAATATCCCGGGGGACAGGGATCTGAAATATGGTCAATGTTTTCTCTCATGGACAGCCTGCTGTTGCTGGGAAGAACAAACGGATTTGGATTGTTCAATTCCAACACCCATCGGTTTGATTCGCTGTCTGTTGCGGATAAAAATGCGCCCGAAGCAAAATTTGTGTACCGTTTTTTTAAAACCAATGACGACAGTTTGTGGGCGGTGGCCGAAAATGGGTTGTATAAAATCGTTCGTCGACCATTGACCGCCGACCAAAGACCATTGACCGCCGACCATCGACCATCGACCACCGGCAATCGTCAATGGTCTTTGGTCAATCGTCAATCGTCAATCGTCAACGGTCAATGGTCAATTATCAGGGAGCAATCGGCCATCATTAACCAACTTAGCCTACTGGATGCCTATGCCGATGCCAATGGGATATTCTGGCTCACCACCAATGGCGAAGGATTGTACCGCTGGGACCGGAAAGCGAATTCCTTCCGTCAATTCAATATCAGTTCCGGTTTTCCTTCTGATGTTTTGTACCGGGTGGAACCAGACGACTATGATAACCTCTGGATTAGTTCAGATTACGGATTGATCCGTTTCAACAGGAAAACATTTGCTGTAAATACCTACACTGCCAGTGATGGTATTTCTCACAATGAGTTCAACAGAACATCTTCCTTCAGGGCTGGCGACGGCAGACTGTTTTTTGGTGGATTGGATGGCGTGAATGCCTTTCGCCCCAAAGATTTTATAACGGATACCAATACATTGAATGTGCCGTTGCGGATCATTGCTTTTAACCAGTTTCTTGGTTCCAGCAATGAACTGGTTAATAAAACAAATGAGGTTTTGAGTACATCACAAATCAGGCTGGCTCCAAACGATCAATTCTTCACGCTTGAATTTCAATTACTGGATTTTGCAAAAGACGAAGTGTACCGTTACGCCTATCAGATTGAGGGCGTAGATAAAAACTGGAATTATATCAGCGAAAACTCCATCCGCATCAGCGGATTGCCCTATGGAAAATTCGCCCTGCGGGTTAAAGCACAGAACCGGGAGGGCGCATGGAGCAAAAGCGAATTAAGCATTCCGGTGCTGGTTTTAAAACCATTCTATCTGCAATGGTGGTTCATTACTTTATTGGCGCTGTTATTTGCCCTGGTGGTTTACTGGATAATAAAATCGAGAACAAAACAATTGGCCGCCGAAAAAAATAAGCTGGAGAAATTGGTGGGCGAAAGAACCATACAGTTAAAACAGGCATTACTGGAACAGGCTGAATTGCTGGCCGAGAAAGATGTGCTGATGAGAGAAATTCATCACCGGGTAAAAAATAATTTACAGGTTATTTCGGGTTTACTGGAATTGCAAAGTAAATCTTTGAATGATGAAGCCGCAAAAGATGCATTAATGGAGGGCCGCAACCGCGTTAGAAGTATTGCACTGATACACCAGAACCTTTACCAGTTTGAAAACCTGAGCAGCATTGAACTAAAACGTTTTTCAAATGATTTATGCAGGCAGGTGGAGAGTGTGTTTAAGAAACAACATAAGGTGGTGTTGACAACCAGGGTGCCTGTTTTGTACCTGGATATTGATTCTGCAGTGCCCCTTGGCTTAATCATGAATGAGTTGTTGTCCAATTCTTTCAAGTATGCATTTAATGATGAAGTAACAGGAGAAATAAATCTTGACATTGCCGCGGTGGCAGAAGGAAAATATGAATTGGTATATTCAGATAACGGTCCGGGCCTGCCCGCCAATTTTGATGTAAGCAGGGCCAGCACCCTGGGCATACAATTGATCAATGACCTGAGCAGGCAAATTGGAGGCCATGTGAAATATGAGTATAAAGACGGCGCAACATTCACCATTCATTTCACCAACCGCAACCTGCGTAAAAACAAAGATTAAAAATTATGTCAGTTTTGAAAATTGGTATCGTTGAAGATGAGCTGGTAATAGCCCGCACCATTGTAAGCACGCTTGATGAGCTGGGCTATACGCATTGCGGACCGGCCATCAACTATACCGAGGCAATTGAGATGCTGGAGCAGCATAAACCCGACCTGTTATTGTTAGACATCCAGTTGTCGGGTAAAAAAGACGGTATAGATGTAGCGCAAAAGGTGAACGAATTATACCAGGTGCCATTTATTTTTTTAACTGCCAACAGCGATGGAGAGACCATTGACCGTGCAAAGAAAGTGAAGCCCCATGCTTATATTGTAAAACCCTTTGCCAAAGAAGAATTATATGCCGCCATTGAAATTGCATTCAGCAATTTTACCGGCAACCGCCATACCGCAAAGCCAGCGCAGGCGGATGCCTACCACACCCGGGAATATATGTTTGTAAGAGATGGATATGTTTTCAGGAAAATATTTTTTAATGATCTGTTATACCTGGAAAGTGAGGCCAACTATGTTACACTGCACTGTAAGGGGCAAAAGAAAGTAATGGTGCGGTCTACGCTCAATGATTTTATGGCTCAGCTTGACCTGACAACATTTATCCGCATTCATCGCAGTTATTCAGTAAATATCCACCAGGTAGACGATATTTTTCCAACCGAAGTTTCAGTTGATGGAATGAAGATCCCGGTTGGAAAATCCTACCGCAGCGGGCTTTTTAATGCACTGGGAATAAAAGAGGATTGACCATTGACCATTGACGGCTGACGATTGTCGATTGACGATTGACGGCTGACGATGGTCGATTGACGATTGACGATTGTCGATGGTCGATTTGACGATGGTCAATGGTCAATGGTCAACTCGCGGCTGACAACCCACGGCCGGGGATTGGCGTCTGACGATGGTCAATGGTCAACGGTCAATCGTCGATAATAAAAACAAAACCCCATGCCCTTTAAATTTGAAAAACTGGAGATATGGAGACTGGCGATTGAATTTGCTGATGAAGTTCATTTGGTAACACGCAAATTTCCTAAAGAAGAAATGTTTTCGCTTACCTCGCAATTTAAGAGAGCTGCCGATTCTGTTTCATTAAATATTGCCGAAGGGTCTATTGGGCAGTCAAATCCTGAACAAGGGAGGTTTTTGGGATATGCCATTCGCTCCCTTGCAGAATGCGTTAACTGTCTTTATCTGTCCCAAAGACGAAACTATATTGACGGTGAAGAATTCGTAGTTTTCTATAAACGGTCCGAAGAACTTTTTGCCAAGATGAATAAGTTCAGAAGCAGGTTGACGACAGACCATTGACCATTGACCGCCGACCATCGTCAAATCGACCATCGACCATTGGCCATCGTCAATCATCCATCGTCAATGGTCAATCGACAATGGTCAATGGTCAATCGTCGACTCCTCCCAAACCTCCGCTCATTCATCCCTAACCAAACCTGTTTGTCCCTTTTATTTTAGCAATTTTCTAAATATGTGCACTTTGCTCCTGCTATGGCACTATTGGATCTGGACAAGATTGTCATTAAAAGAACTGTTATAGGAATACGCTGCACATCCTGCGGCGGCAACCTGGTGGCTAAAGGAAGATCCGTCATCTGCCAATTGATACGCATCGTGTCTTTCGGCCTGCTGAAGCCACAGCAATATGAGTGCGAGAATTGTAAAAAGAAACATTTTTTATTATAACCAGCAACTTACTCACCCTTATTATCAAACAATAAAACCAACAAACACCATGAGCTTACGATTAAACAACACCGCACCAGACTTTACAGCAGAAACAACCCAGGGCACCATCCATTTCCATGATTGGATAGGCGATGGCTGGGCAGTGCTTTTTTCGCATCCAAAAGATTTTACGCCTGTATGTACAACAGAACTGGGCTATATGGCCAGGATTGCACCCGAATTTGCCAAACGCAACTGCAAGATCATTGGTTTAAGTGTAGACCCTGTAGAAAGTCATTTGAAATGGGAAAAAGATATTGAAGAAACGCAGGGCGCTGCTGTAAGCTATCCCATGATTGGCGATCCCACTTTGGCCATCGCTAAATTGTATGATATGCTTCCTGCCGATGAGGCCGGTACATCGGAAGGAAGAACGGCAGCCACTAACCAGACGGTACGTTCTGTTTTTGTTATTGGCCCCGACAAAAAAATAAAGCTGCAACTCACCTATCCAATGACCACGGGCCGCAACTTCAATGAAATTTTGCGTGTGCTGGATTCTATGCAATTGACAGCAGCTCATAAGGTAGCTACGCCTGCCAACTGGCAGAATGGTGAAGATGTAATCATTGTTCCGGCGGTATCTGATGCTGAAGCAAAAGAAAAATATCCGCAGGGCTGGAAAACAGTAAAACCTTATCTCCGCGTTATTGCTCAACCAGCTAAGCTAAATTAATGATGAAGGCACCCCCTGTCAATGCGTATATGGTTTGTCTTTGTGGGCGCCCTGCTGTGGGCAGGCATTTACTATACCGGTTTTTCTATTGCAAACTGGTTGCTGTATTTGCCGGCCGCAGGATTCAGTATAGCCAGCATTATTGGCATTTGCCCAAGCCAGGTTGCTGTATGTAAACTGTTTGGCAACGCACAAAAAAAGGGAGCTTCCTCCAAATAATTAAACAGATACAATGAAATTACGCGTAACCGTATTGGGTGCCGGGTTCGGCGGTCTGGAACTCAGCACCCTGCTTTCAGAAACTATTGGCGACCGGCTTGATCTTACCCTGATAGATCAAAATGATTCTTTTTTCTTTGGCTTTTCAAAACTGGATGTAATGTTTGGACACCAGCCATCCAATGCTGTAAAGATCTCTTACAATAACATTGCAAAACAGGGCGTAAAATTCCGGAAAGAAACCATTACTGCTATTGACCCTGTAACCAAAACGGTTACCACCGAAAATGCCAGCTATGAAGCAGATGTATTGGTGGTGGCCTTAGGAGCTAATTACGACATCAATGCTACACCCGGGCTGGCAGAATGGGGCAATGAGTACTACAGTTTTTCGGGTGCAGAAAAATTGCGCGGCATACTTCCAAATTTTACAAAAGGTCATGCTGTGGTGGGTGTATGCAATGCACCCTTTAAATGTCCTCCGGCGCCCAGCGAAGGGGCTTTGATGCTGCATGATTATCTCTCGGGTCGTGGTGTACGTGATGCCTGCAGCATCAGCCTGGTAATACCATTTGGGTTACCCATTCCACCATCGCCGGATTCATCAAAAGCATTGCTGAAAGCGTTTGAAGAAAGAAATATCCGGTTTATACCCCAGCGGAAAGTGAGTTCAGTTGATGGGAACAAAAAACTGGTGGTATTGGATGACGGCACTGAATTGCCCTGCGATTTATTTCTGGGTATTCCAAAACACGTGGCCCCGGATGTGGTACTGCAAAGCGGATTGGCAGAAAATGGCTGGATACCTGTATGCAGGGCAAACCTGATCACGAAGTTCCCAAATGTATATGCCATTGGCGATGTAACAAGTGTAGGAACACCCAAGGCCGGCGTATTTGCGGAGGGCGCAGCAAAAATTGCTGCTGCGTCCATCATAGCTGCGTCTAATGGCAAAGAAAACGGAGCTCCGTATACGGGTGCGGGTTCCTGTTATATTGAGTTTGGCAAAGGCACTGTTGCACGGGTAGATGTTGATTTTTTCTCTGGCCCCAAACCCTTTGGCATTCATCATGAAGCTTCAACGGCCCTGGTTGCCGATAAGGAATATTTTGGGTTGAGCCGTAAAACCCGTTGGTTTGGGATATAGCAAATGGGAACACAGCTTAATAATTACTCTTATAAAAAAATAACCCATCACTAAACTGTTTTCAACATGGCGACTTATTTAATTGAGATACCTCACTCAGAAAACACTTTTGAGTGCAAACAGGTAATCAAATTGTTTGTAGAATCTGGTTCACATCTGCTGTCCAATGCCCATTGGGGCTGTAAATCCGGTGTTCATAAATCGTGGTTCATCAGCGATTTTGACAGCAAAGAAGAAGCACTTCGCACTGTTCCTCCCTTTTTAAGGCATTCAGCAAATATTATTGAATTAACAACATTCAGTAAAGCGGATATTGTACAATTCGCTGAAGCCAAATAAGGCGTAACAAAATAAAAGAGGACAAATCAGTAATGAAACTAATTTGTCCTCTTTTGTTGGCCTACCAGGATTCGAACCTAGACAAACTGAACCAAAATCAGTTGTACTACCATTATACTATAGGCCATTCCTAAAATGGAGTGCAAAAATAAGGTTTGAAGGGATGTAATCCAAACGGTTTTTGTGCAAGGAAAGCTGTTAGCCTTTAGCTGTTAGCTTTTAGCCCTTAGCTGTGGCCAACCTTTTTAGTTTTTTTTGCTAACAGCTTATACCTAACAGCTTATAGCTAACAGCTAATAGTTCTTACGAGTTCCGGGTTAGGGCATTTCCAAAGGCTGTCAGCATTTTTTCCTCTTCCGTTACCTGGGCCAGTACTTCCGATACTATGACCTGGTTGCCATAGTTAAGTGCTTTTGTTATTAATAACTGTGTTTCAAGTTCAAAACAGGAACCTAAGGAGATTTGTATATAGTGTTTGTACTCCTTCCAGCTACTGCGGCTACTGCCTTCTGCAATATTTGATGGCACAGATACCGCGGCCCGGTTTATTTGAGAAATCAACCCAAAGCGTTCATTTACAGGAAATGTCTCTGTTATTTTATAGCTGCTAATTGCTATCTGGAAGCCTTTCTGCCAGATTTTTAATTCCTTAAAATTTCGCATACATAAAGATGAGCAAAGCTTTTAGCTGTAAGCCATTAGTCTTTAGCCGTCTGCCCGTTTTGCAACTTAAAACTAAGACTCCGCACGCTCTTTTACCTGGCTAAAACCTCCTTTTTTACTGGTATTTTTCTCCCCCAGGTAAAAGAATTTACAGCTAACAGCTAATGGCTTATAGCTAACAGGTAACGACTAAAAGCTGTTAGCTGTTCTCCCGCTCCTTCAGCTCCTTCAATTTATCCAGCGCTCCCGACACCACATCGCACATAACTGTATACAAGGCGCCGGGTTTTGCATTGGCATAAATGTATTCCAGCGCTTCGTTTTCGTTGGCTATCACCATGGTAGGCAGCTGCGGGTTTACATGGGTAATGCCCTCCTTTAACAGGTTTATAATTTCGTCGGCCGTGCGGCCACGCAGGTTTTTATCGCAACGAATGATAATTTCATCAAAATGGCGGGCAGAGATTTCGCCCAGTTCACGGATATCCTCATCTCTCCGGTCGCCGGTGCCGGAAATAAGGCCAATCCTGTAGTTGTAATCCAGTTTACCTATAAAATCGCCCAATAATTTAAGTCCATGAGGATTGTGTGCAAAATCTGCCAGTATGGTAAAATTCTTAAAATGATAAAAATTAAGCCTGCCGGGCGTTTGCACAGCAGAAGGAACAAATGAGATAAGCGCCGAACGAATGTCTTCAATGGTAATATCCCTGAATAAATAAGAAGCCAGTACGGCCGGAAGGCAGTTATTTACATTATGAACCGCCTTGCCCTCATATGTGATGGGGATGTCTTTTACATTCATTACACGAATCTTCCAGTTGCCTTTTAGTATGCTTACATAGCCATTTTCAAATACTGCTGCCAGGCCGCCTTTGTTGCAATGTTCTTTTATGCGGGGGTTGTTTTCATTCATACTAAACAAAGCCACGTTGCAATCCAGCCCTTCGCGCATGGCGTAAACCAGGTCGTCATCTGCATTCAGCACCGCATAGCCATGCGGGAAAACGGTTTCGGGCACCACGGCTTTTACTTTTGCCATTTGCTCAATATTATGGATACCGCCCAGGCCAATATGGTCGGCCGCCACATTGGTAACGATGGCTATTTCACAATTGCGAAAAGCCAGCCCCGCTTTCAGAATGCCGCCCCTGGCTACTTCCAGCACCGCAAAATCTACGGTGGGGTCTTTTAATACAAAATTAGAAGACACCGGCCCTGTACAATCGCCGCGCATCATTAGCTGGTTTTGAATATATACGCCATCGCTGGTGGTATAGCCCACTTTCTTGCCGGCGCTTTTAGCAATATGGGCAATCAGCCGGGTGGTGGTGGTTTTTCCATTGGTGCCCGTAACGGCAATGATGGGGATGCGTCCGGCACTGCCCTTTGGGAAAAGCATGTCCACAACCGGTTCGGCAGCATTTCTGGCCAATCCTTCAGAAGGCTCTATGTGCATGCGGAAACCGGGTGCGGCGTTTACTTCCAGAATAGCGCCCCCGTTTTCTGTAACCGGTGTGCGCAGGTCGGAAGCCATGATGTCAATACCGCAGATATCAAGCCCAATAATGCGGGCAATCCTTTCGCACATAAAAATATTGGCAGGGTGTACTTCATCGGTAACATCTGCAGAAGTGCCGCCGGTAGACAGGTTGGCGGTGGGTTTTAATAAAACCTGTTCGCCTTTTGCCGGAATGGTGTCGGGCGTATAGTTTTTTTCATCGAGCATTTTTTGGGTAAACTGGTCAACGGTAATCTGGGTAAGCACTTTTTCATGGCCATATCCGCGTCTCGGGTCTTTATTGGTTTCATCGATCAGCCATTGAATGGTGTGTTCGCCGTCGCCTGTAACGGCGGCGGGTGTACGTAAAGCGGCACAAATGAATTTGTAATTAATAACCAGCACCCGGAAATCGAAACCGGTGATAAATTTTTCTACAATTACGCTGCGGCCATATTGTTTGGCAGCTTCCAGCGCGGTCAGCGCCTGTTGCCAGGTGGTTATATTGGTGGTATTGCCTTTGCCATGGTTGCCATCAATCGGTTTTATCACCAATGGGTAACCGTAATTGTCTACTGCTTCTTTTAACCCCTCGGCGGTTCTTATTACCGTGCCGCCCGGCACAGGTATTTCTGCCGCAGACAATAAATTCTTTGTTTCTTCCTTGTCGCAGGCAATATCAACCGCAATATTGCCGGTGGTGCTGGCAATGGTAGCACGGATTCTTTTCTGGTGAATGCCATAGCCCAGCTGCACCAGGCTTTGTTTGTTGAGGCGTATAAAAGGGATGCCACGTTTTACCGCTTCATCCACAATACACCCGGTAGAGGGCCCCAGCCGGGTATCTTCGCGTATTTCGCGCAATTGCTGTATGTCTTCTGTAAGCGGGTATTCCACCCCATCTACCAATGCCTGTGCAATGCGTACACTGGCCCTTGCGGCATATACGCCCGCATCTTCTTCCATATAACTGAATACCACATAATATACACCGTGTTCACCAGCGCCGCGGGTACGGCCAAAACCGGTATCCATACCGCTCAGCGTTTGTAATTCCAGCGCTACATGTTCAATAACATGCCCCATCCAGGTGCCTTCATCCACCCGTTTAAAAAAGCCGCCCGGTTCACCTTCGCTGCAACGGTGATCATATAATGAAGGAAATAGTTTCTCCAGTCTTTGCCTGAAACCCTCTATTTTATGGGTGGGTCTGTCTTCCAGATCCTCCAGGTCAAGTTTCATCTGTATCAGTTTGTTACGCCGCACGCTCCAGTAATTGGGACCTCTTAAAACCTTTATCTCAAGAATTCTCATAGTTGCCTTATTAGTTGATGATGAACAGTCAATTTAGTTTTTTTTGGTAAGCCTACCAAGAAAGCTGTTGGCTGCAAGCCATTAGCTATTAGCTGTTAGCCGTAAGCCTGCAGCCTTCGCCAGAAGGTTTTTGCCGCACAAAAGAGCTAATGGCTAACAGCTAACAGCTAAAAGCCAAAAGCTATCCGGCAATGGCTTGCTTCTAACTGGTTTTTCCTTAGCTTTGCCGCCTCTTAATTTTTTTTATTATGGCAACAACAGCAGACATCAGCCGCGGCATGATCATTAAATTAGACGGTAGTTTATACAGCGTAATTGAATTTGGTGAAAACAAAACTGCCCGCGCGGCTGCCAAAGTATGGGCCAAGCTGAAGGGCGTAGACAATGCCCGCAGCATTGAAAAAACATGGAACAGCGGCGATAATATTTACCCCGTACGTGTAGAAAGAAAAGATTACCAGTATTTATATAAAGATGATACCGGCTACAGTTTTATGGACAATGAAACCTTTGAGCAGGTAACAGTGCAGGAGTCTATGGTAGATGCTCCCCAGTTTTTAAAAGAAGGTCAGGCGGTAAGTGTATTAATCAATACAGAAACCGAGTTGCCCATGAGTGTTGAACTGCCCGATAAAATTGTAGTGCTGGTTACTTACAGTGAACCCGGCATGAAGGGAGATACAGCCACCCGTACCCTGAAACCCGCCACGGTAGAACCGGGTGCAACGGTAATGGTACCGCTATTTGTTAATGAAGGAGAAAAAATACGCATAAATACCAAAACAGGCGAATACGTAGAACGCGTGAAAGAGTAGGCATTTATTTTAAATGTTGTATTTTAAATTTCAAATGGATGTTGCATGGAAATGCCGCTGTAAAGCAATTCAACATTTAAAATGCGAAATTCAAAAGCGGCGGTGCGGCGCACCTGAAAGGAGGGTATTGGTGTTCACTTTTGCATTTGCTGCAGACTTTTGACTTTTTAATTTTGACTTTTGTGTTTCCGGCCAATTCAAAATTTAAAATATCAAATTCAAAATAACCCTATCTTAGCCTCCCATTATTCACTGAAAAAATTCAGCATATGGATTTTAAGCAAATACAGGAATTGATTCGTCTGATAAACAAATCCAATATCGGAGAAATTACGGTAGAGGAGAAAGGATTTAAGATCACCATCAAACAAAAACAGGAGGCCGCGCAACAGGTGCTGACAGCAGCGCCCATGTATGCGCACCAACCCATGGCGCAAATGGCGCCGCCCGCAGCAGCCAGTGCACCTGCAGAAAAAGAAAAACCAAAACCTGCTGCTGAAACCCCTGCTTCTTCTAACCTTATCACTATAAAAAGCCCCATGATTGGTACATTCTACCGGAGGGCTTCTCCTGACAAACCTTTATTTGTGGAAGTAGGTGATGAAATTACACCAGGTAAGGTAGTCTGCATTATTGAAGCCATGAAACTGTTTAACGAAATTGAAAGTGAGGTAAGTGGTAAAGTGGTAAAAGTACTGGTAGATGATGCATCGCCTGTTGAATACGATCAACCGCTGTACCTCGTAGAACCCGCTTAGTAATGTGGAAATATGGAAATCTGGAAGTGTGAAATGGCTTGCGCCGGTTTCCTTGCACAATTCCAGCTTTCATGACCATTTTTTTAGCTTAACGTGAATATGAGGCAACGGAATTTATCACATTTGTCACATTCATCACATTATTCACATTCTTTAAGATGTTTAAAAAAATACTGATTGCCAACAGGGGAGAGATAGCACTGCGTGTAATACGTACCTGCCGCGAGATGGGTATCAAAACAGTAGCCGTGTATTCTACTGCAGATAAAGACAGCCTGCATGTAAAATTTGCCGATGAGGCAGTTTGCATTGGTAAACCCCAGAGTTCGGATTCTTACCTCAATATTCCGCATATTATGGCGGCGGCAGAAATTACCAATGCCGATGGGATACACCCTGGTTACGGATTCCTGGCCGAAAATTCAAAATTTGCACAGATATGCCTGGAACATGGAATAAAATTTATCGGTCCCACGCCAGACATGATAAATGCCATGGGCGATAAGATTACTGCCAAGGAAACCATGATTAAAGCGGGTGTGCCCGTAGTGCCGGGAAGCAAGGATTTGCTGGAAAGTGTTGATCATGCAAAAACGCTGGCAGCAGAAATTGGTTACCCCGTAATATTAAAGGCTACAGCCGGTGGCGGTGGAAAAGGTATGCGGGTGGTTTTTAAGGAAGAAGATATTGAAAAAGCCTACAGTACTGCAAAAATCGAAGCAGGCGCCTCCTTTAAGAACGACGGTATTTATATTGAAAAATTTGTAGAAGAACCCCGTCATATAGAAATACAGATAGCCGGCGATCAATACGGAAAAGTAAGCCACCTCAGCGAAAGGGATTGTTCCATACAGCGCAGGCATCAGAAACTGGTAGAAGAATCACCATCGCCGTTTATGACGCCCGAACTGAGACAACGCATGGGCGAAGCCGCTATAAAAGCAGCTGCCGCCATCAACTATGAAAGTGTGGGCACCGTTGAATTCCTGGTAGACAAACACCGGAATTTTTATTTTATGGAAATGAATACCCGTATACAGGTAGAACACTGTGTAACGGAAGAAGTAGTAAATTTTGATTTGATAAAAGAACAGATAAAAATAGCGGCGGGTGAATCCATCAGCGGAGAGAATTATGAGCCACAGGGCCATGCTATAGAATGTCGTATCAATGCCGAAGATCCCTATAATGATTTCAGACCCAGCCCGGGCAAAATAACAGTGCTTAACCAGCCGGGCGGTCATGGCATACGGGTAGATTCGCATGTGTATGCGGGTTATACCATTCCGCCTTATTACGATTCAATGATTGCAAAGATTATTGCTACGGCCAGAACAAGAAAGGAAGCCATTGATACCATGCACCGTGCTTTAACAGAATATGTGATTGAAGGTGTAAAAACAACGATTCCCTTTCACCTGCAACTGATGAAGGACGAACGTTTCAGGGCCGGTGATTTCAATACAAAATTCTTAGAATCATTTACCTTACTATAACCGCTCAGGTTAGTTAGCAACAGGGCCTGGCTGAGAATGCCGGGCTTTGTAGTCTTCAGGCACGTTTCACGCAAAGAAGCAAAGAAAACAAGAAGCAAAGCAATACAGGCACCGCTGCGCCTGGACTTGATTATTTCTGTGAAACCAGGGCGGATACCAATCTTTGCTCCTTTGCTTCTTTGCGTGTGAGTTGTGCAGACGCGCATTTCACGCAAAGAGGCAAAGAAAACAAGAAGCAAAGTAATACAGGCACCGCTGCGCCAGGACTTGATTATTTCTGTGAAACCAGGGCAAACGCAAATCTTTGCTCCTTTGCTTCTTTGCGTGTGAGTTGTGTAGACGCGCATTTCACGCAAAGAGGCAAAGAAAACAAG